>Ga0134128_10000864_pt1 | contig 41292 bp, 42 predicted proteins | sample KB31754_FD_96462 | JGI IMG/M metagenome (GOLD analysis project Ga0134128, IMG submission 96462) | Terrestrial soil microbial communities with excess Nitrogen fertilizer from Kellogg Biological Station, Michigan, USA - KB3-175-4 | ecosystem: Environmental > Terrestrial > Soil > Unclassified ...
CAGGCGGTTGGCGAGGGGCGAAGCGCCGATCGGCGCGGCGCCGCCGGCGAGGCCGGGCGGCGTCGCCGGCGCCGTGCTGCAGGCGGCGAGGAACGTCAGCCCCAGCCCGGCAAAAAGAAAACGGCGGAAGCGGCCACCCGCGATGGCGGCTGCTTCGCCGTTTCCTATGCCGGCCGCGTCGAGCGACCCGACCATTCCGACCTGTTCTCCGGGGCGAGACTGTCGCCCCGACGCGTTAGCTGGCCTTCGCCTCGTCCGCCAGCGACAGGATGGTCGGGCGCGTCACCGGCGTCGGCATGTCGCCTTCCGCAATCGGCTGCGCCTGGATGTCGCCCGAGATCTGCCCGCCGCACTCGATCTCGATCTGACCGTAGCGCACGGTGCCGATGACCCGGCCGCTGGCACGGATCAGTAGACGGCGGCGAACGTTAAGGGTCCCTTCAAACCGGCCGCGAATCTCCGCGTCGTCGATCGAGGCCGAGCCCTTGAAGAGGCCGCTCTCGGCGATGTCGATGTCGCGGCAATTGGCGAGATTGGCCTCGACGCTGCCCTCGACCACCAGCCGGTCGCAGGCGGTGATCTCGCCGGAGAGCGAGATCTCGCGTCCGACGATGAGCTTGCGGATCTCGGCGTCGCGCTTGACCGGCGTCGGCACGGTCGGCGTGCGCGGGGTCTCGCTGGCGATGGCCGGCTTCAGCGTCTCGATCGGCTTCAGCGCCTCGAGCGGCTTCACCGGCTCGACGTTCAGTGGCCGCGAGCCTGCCGGCATGGGCGGGCGGGCGGGCGCGGGGGTGGGCGCGGCGCCCGATGGGCGCGGGCCCGGCTTTGCCGGGATGCCGAGCTCATCACCGAGCTCCGGCAGGAGCTTATCGTCGTCGGAGTTCTTCTTGCGGCCGAACATGGCGGGACACCTGGATGGGGTTTGATGTACGGGGTCGAGCCTCGCGCCGACAGATTAATCTTTCATTAACCCTGTGCGTCGCAGGCCCGCGAAAGTTTCGAGCGAGTCGTCCCGTCTTAGCCCTTCGAAGACATGCAGCATGAAAGCCGCCGCCATCACCGGCGCCACCAGATTGATCAGGGGCAACGACAGCAGAGTGACGATGACAACCCCGGCCAGAACCAGCCGACCGCGATGCCGCCGCCACATCGCCCGCGCCGCACCCCGGTCCACCCGACGGAGCGCGATAAGCTCAAAATATTCGCGCCCGACAAGATATCCGTTCAATCCATAGTAGATAAAGAAATTTATCGCCGGGATCAGATAGAACGGCAGAGCCAGCAGATTGAGCACCAGCGCGAGCAGCAGCAGCCGGAGCGCGCCACCGAGCCCGGCGAGCACGCCGCTGCTCCGTGCGCGCCCCATGCCAGGATATCTGCGGCTTTCCACCGATTGCACGATGTCGTCGAGGAAGAATCCGAGGATCAGCATCGTCACCGCCGGAAACAGCAGCCAGGCGAGGAACAGCGCGGCGAGATCGCCGGCCAGCGCGATGAGCGTGTCGAGCCAGGAAATCCCGGCGACTCGGGCATGGCCGAGCAGCGCGCCGGCGGCGAGCCACAGCAGCACCAGCAGCAGCGTTGCGAGCACGAGGCTGATGCCGATGGTGCGGCGCTGCTCGGGTGCGAAGGTATCCTCGACGGCCAGGCGCAATTCGCTCAGCATCGCCCCTCCCGGGGTGCGGCATCCCAGTCCTGCGGCGCGCCAGCCTCGCGCCGCGCTTCGCCCGAGGCAAGCGGCGTCGCGTCGGCTTTGCCGCAAATGCTTGCCGGCTTGACCGGCCCTCCTATACTCCGCGCCGATTTTTCTGGCAGGCGCGGAAGGGGTTTATGGCAATGGCAACTCTCGATGTCGTCGGCATCGGCAACGCGATCGTCGACGTCATCGCCCGCGCCGATGACGCCCTCCTCGCGCGCGAGGGGCTGGCCAAGGGATCGATGCAGCTGATCGACGCGGCCCGCGCCGAAGCGCTCTACGCGGCGATGGGCCCGGCGATGGAGATGTCCGGGGGCTCGGCCGGCAACACCATGGCCGGAATCGCCTCGCTCGGCGGCAAGGGCGCCTATATCGGCAAGGTCGCGGCGGACGAGCTGGGCGAAGTCTTCGCCCATGACATCCGCTCGATCGGCGTGCGCTTCGAGACTGAGCCGCTGCGCCGGGGCGCGCCGACCGCGCGCTCGCTCATCCTGGTCACCCCCGACGCGCAGCGCACGATGAACACGTTTCTCGGCGCCTGCGTCGAGCTTGGGTCCGAGGACATCCCGCGCGAGCTCATCGAGGCGGCACAGGTGACCTATCTCGAGGGCTATCTCTTCGATCCGCCGCAGGCCAAGGCCGCGTTTCAGAAAGCGGCCGAGCTCGCCCATGCCGCCGGCCGCAAGGTGAGCCTCACCCTGTCGGATGCCTTCTGCGTCGGCCGCTATCGTGCCGAGTTCCTGGCGCTCATCGCCGGCCATGTCGACATCCTTTTCGCCAACGAGGCGGAGATCACCGCGCTCTACGAGACCAAGAGCTTCGATGCGGCGTTGGCATCGGTGCGCGGCCATTGCGAGATCGCGGCGCTGACGCGCAGTGAGAAAGGCTCGGTCATCGTCACCAGGAACGAGGCGAAGGCGATCCCGGCGGCGCCGGTCGAGCGCCTCGTCGATACCACCGGCGCCGGCGATCTCTACGCCGCGGGCTTCCTCTTCGGGCTCACCCATGGCCGCGACCTGGCCACGTCCGGCCGGCTCGGCAGCCTCGCCGCAGCCGAGGTGATCTCTCATTACGGCGCCCGGCCGGAAGCCTCGCTCAAGGCGCTCGCAGCGAAAGCCGGTCTGCTCTGACATTCCCGTCGACCGGCGCGGCGAACTCGGCTATACCGGCGCCGCCATTGCGCTTTCCGGCGCGGATGCCCACTTAACAGCGTCATCCGTCATTTCCTCTTAACCATTCTTCGGCATTCTGCGGCGCCCATGGACATCCGTAACATCGCCATCATCGCGCATGTCGACCACGGCAAGACCACGCTGGTGGACGCCTTGCTGCGCCAGAGCGGCGCATTCCGCGCCAACCAGCAGGTGATGGAGCGGGCGCTCGACAGCAACGATCTCGAGCGCGAGCGCGGCATCACCATCCTTGCCAAATGCACCTCGGTGCTCTGGCGCGACGTGCGCATCAACATCGTCGACACGCCGGGCCATGCCGATTTCGGCGGCGAGGTCGAGCGCATCCTCAGCATGGTCGATGGCGTCGTCGTGCTGGTCGATGCGGCGGAAGGGCCGATGCCGCAGACCAAGTTCGTGGTCGGCAAGGCGCTGCGCCAGGGCCTCCGGCCGATCGTCGTCATCAACAAGGTCGACCGGCCGGATGCGCGGGTCCATCAGGTGCATGACGAAATCTTCGATCTCTTTGCCGCGCTCGATGCCACCGACGAGCAGCTCGATTTTCCGACGCTCTACGCTTCCGGCCGCGCCGGATGGGCGGTCGCCGATCTGGAGGCGCCGCGCCAGGATCTGAGCACGCTCTTCGACCTCATCCTGAGCCACGTGCCGTCGCCGGTCGCCGATCCCGGCCGGCCCTTCGCCATGCTGGTCACCACGCTGGAGAGCGATCCCTATCTGGGGCGCGTGCTGACCGGGCTCATCCACAGCGGCACGGCGCGCGTCAACATGCCGGTTAAGGCGCTGGCGCGCGACGGGCGGGTGATCGAGCAGGCGCGCCTCACCAAGCTGCTGGCGTTCCGCGGGCTCGAGCGCAAGCCGATCGACGAGGCCGAGGCAGGCGACATCATCGCCATCGCCGGGCTTGCCGAGACCACCGTCGCCGATACCATCTGCGCGCCGGAGGTAGCCGAGGCGCTGCCGGCGACGCCGGTCGATCCACCGACGCTCGCCATGACCTTCTCGGTCAATGACAGCCCGCTCGCCGGCCGCGAGGGCAGCAAAGTCACCTCGCGGATGATCGTCGAGCGGCTGCGGCGCGAGGCCGAGGGCAATGTCGCGATCCGCGTGCGCGAGACCGAGGACAAGGACGCGGTCGAGGTCGCCGGTCGCGGCGAGCTGCAGCTCGGCGTGCTCATCGAGACCATGCGGCGCGAGGGCTACGAGCTTGCCATCTCGCGCCCGCGCGTGCTGTTCAGGACCGATCCCGCCACCGGCCAGCGCCTCGAGCCGATCGAGGAGGTGCAGGTGGATGTCGATGAGGAGTTCTCCGGCGTCGTCGTCGAGAAGATGGCGATGAGGAAGGCCGAGCTCGTCGACATGCGTCCCTCGGGCGGGGGCAAGCAGCGCATCTCCTTCCACGCGCCGACGCGCGGCCTCATCGGCTATCAGGGCGAATTCCTCACCGACACGCGCGGCACCGGCATCATGAGCCGGCTCTTTCACGGCTACGCGCCCTGGAAGGGGCCGATCGAGGGCCGCCGCAACGGCGTGCTGATCTCCACCGGCGACGGCTCGGCGGTCGCCTATGCCCTCTGGAACCTCGAGGATCGCGGGCCGATGTTCATCGTGCCCGGGACCCAGGTCTATCAGGGCATGATCATCGGCGCGCACACGCGCGACAACGATCTCGACGTCAACCCGATCAAGGGCAAGCAGCTCACCAACATCCGCACCACCTCCAAGGACGAGGCGGTGCGGCTGACCCCGCCGATCCTGATGACGCTCGAGCAGGCGATCGCCTATATCGCCGATGACGAGCTGGTCGAGGTGACGCCGAAATCGATCCGCCTCAGGAAGCGTTTCCTCGATCCCAACGAGCGCAAGCGCCAGGCGCGCGCCGCGCAAGCGGGGTGAAAAGCTTTCAGCCGTCGGCTCTCAGCCATCGGCCTTGGCCGCAATTGTGACCATTTGGGTTCGCGCGACCGACGGCTGACGGCGGATAGCTGACAGCTTGGTCCTTTCCCGCTATCGTCGCCGCTTCCTCAGCCCGGAGCGGTTCACTCGATGCGTTTCAAAGCCCTTGCCGTCGCCCTCGGCCTCTTCCTGCTGGCGCTGGCGCCGGCGCGGGCCGCCGACCCCCAGAACACGGTCTATATGGACGTGCCGAAGGGGCGCGTGGTGATCGCACTGCGCCCCGACCTCGCGCCGAAGACGGTGGCGCATTTCAAGGATCTGGTGCGGCGCGGCTTCTATGACGGGCTCACCTTCCATCGCGTCATCGCCGGTTTCATGGCGCAGACCGGCGATCCCAGGGGTGACGGCACCGGCGGCTCCGGCCAGACCGTGCCGGCGGAGTTCAGTCAGGGGCATTTCGTCCGCGGGACGCTGGGCCTCGCCCGCGCGCAGGATCCCGACAGCGGCGACAGCCAGTTCTTCATCTGCTTCGCGCCGGCCCCGTTCCTCGATGGCAAATACACCATCTTCGGCCAGGTGGTCTCGGGCATGGAGGCGGTCGACGCGATCAAGAAGGGCGACCCCAACCGCAACGGCGCCGTGACCGATCCCGATCGCATCCTGCGCATGCAGATCGCCGCCGATGCCGACAAGGCGAAAAAGGGCTGACCGGCGCTTGCCGCTGCACGGGCGGTGTGGGATAACGCGCCCATCGCTTACTGGAGGTGCGGAATGAGCACGGCGGATCTGGAGAACACGCTTTATCTCGACGTGCCCGCCGGCCGCGTCGTCATCGAGCTCAAGGCCGATCTCGCGCCCAACCATGTCGCGCGCATCAAGGAGCTGGCGCGCGAAGGTTTCTATGACGGCATCGTCTTTCACCGCGTCATCGACGGCTTCATGGCGCAGACCGGCGATCCGCGCGGCGACGGCACCGGCGGCTCCGGCCGCAAGCTCAAGGCCGAGTTCAATTCCGGCAAGCATGCGCGCGGCACCTGCTCGATGGCGCGCGCGCAGAGCCCCGACAGCGCCGACAGCCAGTTCTTCATCTGCTTCGCGCCGGCCCCCTTCCTCGACGGCAAGTACACGGTCTGGGGCCAGGTGGTCTCGGGCATGGAGCACATCGACGCGATCAAGAAGGGGGACGACGACGACAACGGCGCGGTCGACGATCCCGACAGCATCATCCGCCTCCAGGTGGCTGCCGACGCCAAGTAGCCTGTCGCGCGGAGCGCGGCGGTGCTGAAGTCCTGGCTGGCGACGCTCGCGGTCTATCGCGACCGGCGCATGCTGGCGATCCTGTGCATGGGATTTTCCAGCGGGCTGCCGCTGCCGCTCACCTTCGGCACGCTTTCCTACTGGCTGGCGGAGGCCGGTGTCTCGCGCACCGAGATCGGCCTCTTCGTGCTGGTGGGCTTCTCCTACAACTACAAATTCGTCTGGTCGCCCTTCATCGACCGGCTGCCGATCCCGTTTCTCACGCGCCGCCTCGGCCGGCGGCGCAGCTGGGCGGTGGTGATCCAGCTTCTGCTGATGGCGGCGATCTTCGCGCTGGGGCGGAGCGAGCCGCGCACGGAGCTCGCCGCCATGGCGCTGCTTGCGGTGATCGTGGCCTTTCTCTCGGCGAGCCAGGACATCGTCATCGACGCCTACCGCATCGAGCTGCTGCGGCCCGAGGAGCAGGGCGCGGGCGCGGCGGCGACGCAATGGGGGTACCGCATCGGCATGCTGGCCTCGAGTGCCGGCGCCTTCGACGCCGCGGCCTTCGGCGGCTGGCACTACGCCTATTCCATCATGGCCGCGCTGATGCTGGTGGGGCTCATCACCGTGCTGATGACGCGCGAGCCAGCGGTGCCGGTAGCGCCGGTCGCGGCGCGCGGCGCCGGCTTCGGCGCGCACCTCTCGCTCTGGGCGCACGAGGCGATCCTCCTGCCGTTCAGCGACTTCATGCGTCGGCGCGGCTGGCTCACGATCGTCGTCTTCATCATCCTCTACAAATGCGGCGAGGCGCTGGCCGGGACGATGGCGAACCCGCTCTACCAGCAGCTCGGATTCACCAAGCTCGAGGTCGGCAATATCGGCAAGTTCGTGAGCTTCGCCGCCTCGCTCTCCGGCGTGGCGCTGGGCGGCGTGCTGGTGGCGCGCCTCGGCGTCTTCGGTGCGCTGCTGCTGGCCGGCGTATTGCAGATGCTCTCGACGCTGCTCTATGTCGCGCTGGTGCTGGCCGGGCACAACGATTTCATGCTGGCGCTCTCGATCTTCGGCGAGAACTTCACCGGCGCCATGGCGTCGGCCGCCTTCGTGGCCTATCTGTCCGGCCTCTGCAGCCCCGCCTTCACGGCGACGCAATACGCGCTGTTCTCGTCGATCGCGGCGGTGCCGATCCGCGTCCTCTCGGCGCCGGCCGGCTGGCTCGTCGACCGGCTCGACTGGATCCCGTTCTTTCTGCTGGCGACCGCCGCCTGTGTGCCGAGCCTGTTGCTGTTGTTGTGGCTCAGGCGCCGCATCGTCGGCGCGCCGCCGCTGCCCGCCGATGCCGTCTGACGCTCGTCAGCGCGCTCAGCCGATGCGCAGCAGCCAGGCGCGGTTCTCGTTGAGCCAGTCGCGGTGCCGCTCGACGTCCGGCACCAGCTTCTGCACCAGCTTCCAGAAGCGCGGCCCGTGATTCATCTCGACGAGATGCGCGACCTCGTGCGCCACGACGTAATGCAGCACCGCTTCGGGCGCCATGACCAGGCGCCAGGAGAAGGCCATGTTGCCATTGGCCGAGCAGCTGCCCCATCGGGTCGTCGTGTCGCGCACGCTGATGCGGCCGACCTCGCGATCGATGCGCGCGGCGAGACGGCGCGCGCGGCGGGCGAACTCCTCGCGCGCCCGCTCCTTCAGGAAGTCGCGCACCCGCCGGGCAAGGTGCGGCGCCTCGCCGGTGACGCGCAGCTCGCTGCCCTCGGTCCACACCGGGCCCTTGCCGCGGGCGCGCGCGACCCGGCGGATGCGATGAGGCACGCCCAGGATCGGCACGCTCTCGCCCTCGGCGAAGGTGATGCGCGGCGGCAGGGCGGCCAGGCGGCTTTCAACCCAGTCGCGATTTGACCTAAGGAAATTCAACGCCCGCGGGAGGGGGGTCCGCGGCGGCAGGACCAGCTCGACGGCGTCGCCCACCGCATCGATCTTGAGCGCCAGGCGCCGGGCGCGCCGGCTCACCCTCACCCGCACCGGAACCTGCCCGACGCGGTGAGCGAGCTGCCTCGGCAGAGGCATGCGAAACGGCGCTGCGGTCTTCACGGCTTCGTAAATACCCTGTCCCGAGCTTTGCCCGCAAGTGGGCAACAAGCTTAACAAAATCCGCTGCCGGCGCGGTTAACTTCGGTTACCGTCGGCAGTCATCTTCGCTTCACAAGCCTGTCGCAATCCGGCAAGGTTCGCTGCCTAGAACGTCGGCTTCGCCGCCGGAGCGGAGCAGGGGGAGGAATCCAAATGTCCGTCGTGAAACGAGTCGTGCTCGCGATCGCGCTGCTGCTCCTTGCGGCGCCGGCGGGCTTCGCTGCCGATGCGCCGATCGAGATTCAATGGTGGCATGCGATGACCGGCGTCAACGCCGAGCTCGTCACCAAATTTGCGGACGAATTCGATCACAGCCAGGCGCGATACAAGATCGTGCCCGTCTTCAAGGGCAGCTATGCCGACACGATGCAGGCGGCGATCGCCGCCTATCGCGCCGGCGATCCGCCGGCGATCGTGCAGGTCTTCGAGGTCGGCACGGCAACGATGATGGCGGCGAAAGGCGCGATAAAGCCGGTCTATCAGCTGATGGCGGACGCGCACGAGACATTCGACCCGAAAGCCTACCTGCCGGCGGTCACCAGCTATTTCAGCACGCCGGACGGCAAGATGCTGTCGCTGCCCTTCAACAGCTCGACGGCGATCCTCTATTACAACAAGGCCGCCTTCACCAAGGCCGGGCTCGATCCCTCGAAGCCGCCCAAGACCTGGCCCGAGGTCTTCGCCGACGCCAAGAAGATCCGTGCCGCCGGATATTCCTGCGGCTTCACCACCTCCTGGCTCTCTTGGATCCAGATCGAGCAGTTCAGCGCCTGGCATAACCTGCCGATCGGCACCAAGGCGAACGGCATGGCGGGCACGGACACCGTGCTCACCTTCAATAATCCGACGGTCGTCCGTCACATCGCCAATCTGGTGGCGGCTGAGAAAGACGGCAGCTTCGTCTATGGCGGCCGGACCATGGAGCCCGACCAGAAGTTCATCAGCGGCGAGTGCGGAATGACGTTCAATTCCTCGGGCTTCTACGGTCTCGCCCAAGCCGGCGCGAAATTCCCCTTCGGCGTCGGCGAGCTGCCCTACTATCCCGACGTCAAGGGCGCGCCGCAGAACTCGATCATCGGCGGCGCCAGCCTCTGGGTGATGGGCGGCAAATCGCCTGAGGTCTACAAGGGTGTCGCCGAGTTCCTGAGCTTCCTGTCGCAGACGCCGCAACAGCTGCGTTGGCACGAGGCGACCGGCTATCTGCCGATCACCAAGGCGGCCTATGAAGCGGCGAAAGCGAGCGGCTTCTATGCGAAGCATCCGGGAACCGAGCTGCCGGTCATCCAGATGATCGGCAAGCCGCCCACCGAAAATTCGCGCGGCCTGCGCTTCGGCAATTTCGTCCAGATCCGTGATGTCATCGCCGAGGAGCTGGAAAATGCCTTCGCCCACAAGAAGACGCCGAAGCAGGCGCTGGACGACGCGGTAAGCCGCGGCAACACGCTGCTGCGCCAGTTCGAGGCGGCGACGAAGTAACGCCGGAATGCACATGGCGGCCTGGTAAGCAATGCAGCGGCGCGTCGTCTTCCGCGGCAAGGCGCTGCCCTATCTGCTGGTCGCACCGCAGCTCGTGGTGACGCTGGTCTTCTTCTTCTGGCCGGCGGCGCAGGCCTTCTGGCAGTCGATGCACCGCGAGGATCCCTTCGGGCTTTCCTCGCGGTTCGTGGGCCTCGCCAATTACGCGGCGGTGCTGAGCAATCCCGACTATATCGCCTCGATCCAGCGCACGATGGTGTTCAGCGCCGCGGTCACCGTGCTGGTGCTGGTGCCGTCGCTGCTCCTGGCGGTCATGGCAGATCGCGTCATCCGCGCCGCCGCCGCCTATAAGACCGTGCTGCTCCTGCCTTACGCGGTGGCGCCGGCCGTGGCGGGGGTGCTCTGGCTCTTCCTGCTCTATCCCGGGGTCGGCCCCATCGCCCACGCGCTCTCCTGGCTGGGCATTGACTGGAACTATCTCCTGAATGGCGGCCAGGCGATGATGCTGGTCATCGTCATCGCCGCCTGGAAGCAGCTCAGCTACAACTTCCTGTTCTTCCTGGCGGGGCTGCAGTCGATTCCGAAATCGCTGCTCGAGGCGGCGGCAATGGACGGTGCCGGCCGCACGCGGCGCTTCTGGACCATCGTCTTCCCGCTGCTGTCGCCGACGGTCTTCTTCCTGGTCATCGTCGACCTCGTCTACGCCTTCTTCGACACCTTCGGCATCATCCGCAGCGTCACCTTGGGCGGTCCCGGAAAATCGACCGAGATCCTTGTCTACAAGGTCTACTACGACGGCGTCGTCGCCCTCGATCTCGGCGGCTCTTCGGCGCAATCGATCATCTTGATGGCGATCGTCGTGGCGCTGACCGCGCTGCAGTTCCGCTATGTCGAGCGCAAGGTGCATTACTGATGGAGCGGCGCCGGGCAGCGCAAGACCTCCTGCCGCACCTCATCCTGTGGGGCGGCATCGCCATCGTCGCCTTCCCGATCTACATGACCTTCGTCGCGTCGAGCCTGACACAAGAGGACATCCTCGCCGGCATGCCGCTTCTGCCGGGACCGCATCTGGTCGCCAACTATCGCGAGGCGCTGTTTCGCGGCGTCGTCGCGACCAGCGGCATCTCGGTCCTGCGGATGCTGTGGAACTCGCTGGTCATGGCGCTCATCATCGCCGTTGGCAAGATCTTCATCTCGCTGCTCTCCGCCTATGCCGTGGTGTTCTTTCGTTTTCCACTGCGCATGACCGTCTTCTGGATGATCTTCGTCACCCTGATGCTCCCGGTCGAGGTGCGCATCGTGCCGACCTACCAGGTGGTGGCCGAGCTCGGCATGATCGACAGCATGGCCGGTCTCACCATCCCGCTGATTGCCTCGGCGACAGCGACCCTGCTGTTCCGGCAGTTCTTCCTTACCATCCCCGACGAACTCGTCGAGGCGGCGAAGATCGACGGCGCGGGCCCGCTGCGCTTTCTCGTCGACACGGTCGTGCCGCTGTCGCGCACCAATCTCGCGGCGCTCTTCGTTATTCTCTTCATTTACGGCTGGAACCAGTTCCTCTGGCCGCTGCTGATCACCAACAGTCCGAAAATGACGACGATCGTCATCGGCTTGACACAGATGATCGGCCTCGGCGAAGGCCGCACCGACTGGGACATCGTCATGGCGACGACGCTGCTCGCCATGCTGCCGCCGGCGCTGATCGTGCTGCTGATGCAGCGCTGGTTCGTCAAAGGGCTGGTGGAGAGCGAGAAGTAATGGGCGAGGTGACGCTGCGCGCGGTGCGAAAATCCTATGGCGCGACCGAGGTCGTCCATGGCGTCTCCTGCGACATCGCCGACGGCGAGCTCGTCGTCATCGTCGGCCCCTCGGGCTGCGGCAAGTCGACCCTGCTGCGCATGGTCGCCGGGCTCGAGGAGATCACCGCGGGGGAGATCCTGATCGGCGGCAAGGTCGTGAATGCGGTCGAGCCCAAGGACCGCGACATCGCCATGGTCTTCCAGAACTACGCGCTCTACCCGCACATGACGGTGCGCGACAACATGGCCTATGGGCTCAAGATCCGGCGTCTGGCGCGCGCCGAGGTCGAGGCGCGCGTCAGGCGCGCCGCGGGCATCCTGCAGATCGAGGCGCTGCTCGACCGCAAGCCGCGCCAGCTCTCCGGCGGCCAGCGTCAGCGCGTGGCGATGGGCCGTGCCATCGTCCGCGATCCCCAGGTCTTCCTGTTCGACGAGCCGCTCTCCAATCTCGATGCGCAGCTCCGCGTGCAGATGCGGGTCGAGATCAGGCGGCTGCAGCAATCGCTCGGCACCACCTCGATCTATGTGACGCATGACCAGGTCGAGGCGATGACCTTGGCCGATCGGCTCATCGTCATGCGCGGCGGGGTGGCCGAGCAGATCGGGCCGCCGTTGCTGCTCTACGAGCGGCCGGCAACCGTCTTCGTTGCCGCTTTCATCGGCTCGCCGGCGATGAACCTGCTGCCCGCGGTCGCGTCGGAGGACGCGGTCGTGCTTGCCGGCGGCGCAAGGCTGCCGCTGCCCGCCGACCGCGCCGGCCTTGCCGCCGATAGGCCGGTGACGCTCGGCATCCGTCCGGAGCATCTGGTGGCCGGCGACGGCCCCGCCACGATCGAGGTCAGGGTGGAGCTCGCCGAGATGCTCGGCGCCGACACCATCCTCCATGGGCGCCTCGGCGACGGCTCGCTGCTTCAGGCGCGACTGCCCGGCGCTGAGCGCGCCCAGCCGGGCGAGCGCATGCGGCTTGCCGTCGATCCGCGCCAGCTCCATGTCTTTGACAGGGAAAGCGGCAAGCGGATCTGAAAGGAGCGTGCGATGGCGCAAGCGGCGAAACCGATGCCCGAGGGCTATCACACCGTCACCCCCTATCTCATCGTCAAAGGCGGCAGCGCGGCCATCGCCTTCTACCAGGAGGCGTTCGGCGCCAAGGAGGTCATGCGCCTCGAAATGCCCGGCGGCCGCGTCGGCCATGCCGAGCTGCAGATCGGCGATTCCCGCATCATGCTCGCGGACGAGCATCCGGAGCTGCAGGCGTTGAGCCCGAAGACGATCGGCGGCTCGCCGATCACGCTGCACGTCTATGTCGAGAATTCCGACGCGACCGTCGAGCGTGCGGTAGCCGCGGGGGCGAAGCTCATCCGCCCGGTCGCCGATCAGTTCTACGGTGACCGCACCGGCGGCGTCGAGGACCCGTTCGGCCATCGCTGGTTCGTCGCCACGCACAAGGAAGATCTGAGCTTCGACGAAATCCGCGAGCGGGCGGCGGCGCAGGCGCGCAAGTCCTAGAAGCCTAGGCTCCGCGCTTCGCCAGCACCTCTTTGAGATAGTCGCCGAGCCGGCGGAACTCGGCCTTGCGCGCCGAGCTCGGCCGCCATGCGAGCGCGATGCTGCGCGAGGGATCGCCGGTAAGCGGCCGCACCACCAGTCCGGAGCCCCCGGTGATCTCGCTCGCCACCGCCATCTCCGGCACCAAGGTGATGCCGACGCCGCCCGCCGCCATATGCAGCAGAGTACCGAGACTGGTGCCCTGGAAGACCTCGTTGCGATCGGGCCCGGCCAGCCGGCAGGCCTCGAGCGCATGGCTCCTGAGGCAGTGGCCGTCTTCCATCAGCAGCAGCTCCTCGCCGGCGAGCTCCGCGGTATCGACGCGCTTGCGCCGCGTCAGGCGATGCTCCTTCGGCAGGGCGAGCAGAATGCGGTCCTGGCCGAGCACCATGGTTTCGAGCCCGCCCAGGGCGTAAGGCAGCGCGATCAGCGCGAGATCGAGCTGGCCCTGCTCGAGTTTCGCCAGCAAAAGCGCCGTCTGCTCCTCGCGCAGATAGAGCCTGAGCTTGGGGAAGCGCTTGGTGAGCCCCGGCATCGCCGCCGGCACGAGATAGGCGCCGATGCTGGGAATGACGCCGAGCCGGAGCGGCCCCACAAGCGGTTCCCGGCCGGCTTTCGCCAGCTCGGCAAGCTCCTCGGCGTCGCGCAGCAAGCGTCGGCCGCGCTCGACGATCTCCTCGCCGAGCGGGGTCAGCATCACATGCCGGCGCGTGCGCTCGACCAGGCTCACCCCGAGGCGCTCCTCCAGCTCCTTGATGCCGGCGCTGAGCGTCGACTGGGTGACGGCGCAGGCCTCGGCCGCGCGCCCGAAATGCCGCTCCTCGGCGAGCGCGGCGAGGAAGCGGAGCTGTTGCAGGCTGGGCAGCGGCGTCATCGAGATATACGATGGTAACTGGGAATATTATTCATTGGATCGATCAGTGATGTAGGCGCATCTATCCCCCACGGCAACCCTTTTTCCGTGGAGGTTTTCACATGCTGACCGTCGGCGACAAATTCCCCGCCTTCGCCCTGACTGCCGTCAATGGCACCGATCCGAAATCGGCCTTCGCGCCGGTAAGCAATGAAAGCTATGCCGGCAAGTGGCTGGTGCTGTTCGCCTGGCCCAAGGACTTCACCTTCGTTTGCCCGACCGAGATCGTGGGCTTCGACGAGATCGCGGGCGAGTTCCGCGACCGCGATGCGCAGCTCCTCGGACTCTCGATCGACAGCGAGTTCGTTCACCTCGCCTGGCGGCAGAGTCGCGTCGATCTCGGCAAGGTGAGCTTCCCGTGGCTTGCCGACATCAGGCGCGAGCTCAGCGACGCCCTCGGCATTCTCGACAGGCAGGAGGGGGTTGCGCTGCGCGCCACCTTCATCGTCGATCCGCAGGGCGTGATCCGCTTCGTCTCGGCGAACGATCTCAGCGTCGGCCGCAATCCGCAGGAAGTGCTGCGCGTGCTCGACGCGCTGCAGACCGACGAGCTCTGCCCCTGCAACTGGCAGAAGGGCGAGGAAACCCTCAAGGCTGCCTGATCCGGCGGAAAGAGGCGGGGTCGCTCGCCCCGCCTCGCCCGACCGCCCCCGCACCCAAGGAGACAGTTCGATGACCATCGATGCCATCAAGGAAGCGCTGCCCGATTACGCCAAGGATCTGCGTCTCAACCTCTCGTCGCTGCTAAGCGACGGCGTGCTGACCGAGCAGCAGCGCTGGGGGACGCTGCTTGCGACCGCACTGGCCGCGCGCAATCTCGCGCTCATCGCCGCGATCTCCGCCGAGGCCGCGCAGCACTTGGCGCCGCCGGCGATTGCCGCCGCGAAGGCGGCAGCGTCGATCATGGCGATGAACAACATCTACTACCGCTTCACCCATCTCGCCTCCGACCCGGATTATGCGACGATGCCGGCACGGCTCCGGATGAACGTCATCGCCAATCCCGGCGTCGACAAAGCGGATTTCGAGCTGTGGTCGCTTGCCGTCTCGGCGATCAATGGCTGCGGCAGGTGCATCGACGCCCACGATCAGGTGCTGCGCAAGGCGGGCGTCTCGCGCGAGGCGATCCAGCAGGCGGTGCGCATCGCCTCGGTGATCCATGCCGTCGCCGCCACGCTCGACGGCGAGGCGAGCCTCGCCGCCTGATTGAAGCACATCGCGACCAGACTCTGAGCAAGGAGGGAAACCATGTCCGCCTATCACAACCACCAGAAAGCCCGTCAGGAGAGCGCCGCCGTACTGGGACGGCTGCTCGCCGATACCTACAGCCTCTATCTGAAGACCCAGGGCTTTCACTGGAACGTCGCGGGGCCGCGCTTCTGCGATCTGCACAAGCTCTTCGAGGAACAGTATGGCGAGCTCGCCGCAGCCAATGACGAGATCGCCGAGCGGATTCGCGCGCTCGGCGTGAAGGCGCCGGCAAGCTACAGCGAGTTCAAGACCCTCGCCTCGATCGCCGAGGAGAGCGGCGCGCCCGCGGCAGAGGAGATGCTGCGCCAGCTTCTTGCCGACAACCGCAGCGCGGCCCGCACCGCCCGCGCCGTCGTCGAAGCGGCGGAAGCGAACGAGGACGTCGGCACCGCCGACCTCGCCACCCAGCGCATCCGCAGCCACGAAAAAGCCGCCTGGATGCTGGAGGTGCTGCTGGCCCGCTCCTAGCCCGATGCGATCGGCTCCCGCCGCTTCCTGCCGCCGGGGGCCGGTCGACGGGAGCTAGCGCTGTTTCGCGGCGCGCGGCTTTTCCGCCGCCAGCAGCTTCGCCTTGCGCTCGGCGCCCCAGCGATAGCCGCCGAGCGCGCCATCCTCGCGGACCACACGGTGGCACGGGATGACGAGTGCCGCGTGGTTATGTGCGCAGGCATTGGCGACCGCGCGCACCGCCTTGGGTTTCCCGATCCGCTTGGCGACCTCTGCGTAAGACGCGGTCTTGCCATAGGGGATCTTCTGCAAGGCGCGCCAGACGCGCCATTGGAAGGCGGTCGCCTGAAGATCGAGCGGCAGGTCGAGATCGGAAGCGCTGCCATCGAGATGTGCCAGGATCGGCCGGAGCCAGCGGCCGAGCGCGTCCTCGTCGCGCTCTATCGTGGCCGCGGCGTATTCCTCGCGCAGCGCGTGTTCGAGCCCCTCATCATTGTCGCCGAGGCTCACCGCGGCGATGCCGCGCTCGGTCGCCGCCACCAGCACGCGTCCCAGCGCGCAGCGGGCGATGGCGAAGGCGATGGTCATGCCTTGGCCGCGCTTGCGATAGGTGGCGGGCGTCATGCCGAGCTGTGCGTCGGAGCGCTCATAGAGCCGCGAGGAGGAGCCGTATCCCGCCTCGTAGAGCGCGCCGGCGACGCCCTCGCCGCGGTGGAGCCCCGCCTTGACGCGCGCCAGTCTCCGCGCGTCGGCGAAGGCGCGCGGGCTGATGCCGAGCTGGCGCTTGAAGAGACGCTGAAGCTGATGCGCGCTGGTGCCGAGCTCGGCGGCAAGCCGGCCAACCCTCGGCGCACCGCCCTCGCCCTCGGCGAGCGCCTCGTCGATCAGCCGGCAGGCCTGGCGTACGCGCTCGGCGCCGGGATCGCTCGCCTGCTGCTCATGCGGACGGCAGCGGCGGCACGGCCGATAGCCCGCCCGCTCCGCCGCTTCGGGCAGCGGGAAGAAACGGACATTCTCGCGCAGCGGCCGGCGGCTCGGGCAGGAGGGGCGGCAATAGACGCCGGTGGTGGTGACGGCGTAGACGAAGGCGCCATCCGCGGCGCGGGTGCGGCTCGCGACGGCGTTCCAGTATTGCTGTTCGACCATGGCATTCTTCCCGTGGCGGAGATGATGCCCTGTCATATCGGAGCCCCTCGGCCGCATTCTATCCGAGTTGGGACGGCAATATCCGGATCTCCTCCAAGCGGGGGCGGGCGTCCCGGCGCGCTCTCTCAGGCGCGATCGACCAGATGCAGGAACGAGCCCATTACGCGGCCCGCGATGCGGCCGGCCGGACCCAGCGCGCCGCCATCGGCATCGCTCGCGGCGAAAAGCGGCGCGCCCTCGCCTTCGCCCAGGATCGTCGCGTAATGGTATTCGTGGCCGCGAAATCCGGCACCTGCCGCGCCTAAGGGGCCGGAAGCGGCGAGCCGGGCCTGGCGGTAGCCGAGCTGCCGCCGCCGCTCGGCGAAGCTGGTTTCGAGCGGCAGCAGACCGGCCATCGCATGGCGCGCGCCGGCCGCGTCGATGAGGCCGCGCCCGAGCGCCATGTAGCCGCCGCACTCGCCATAGAGGAGAGCGCCGCGGTCTGCCGCCTTGGCAAGCCCGGTGAGAAAGCGGTGATTGCCGGCGAGCTTGCCGGCATGCAGCTCCGGATACCCGCCCGGCAGAAAGACCGCCGTCGCGTCGGCGGCCGGTGCCTCGTCGGCAAGCGGCGAGAAGAGGCTGAGCTCGGCACCGGCGCTGCGCCAGCCTTCGAGCATCGCCGGATAGGCAAAGGCGAAGGCGACGTCGCTGGCGATGGCGAGGCGCTGGCCGAGCGGCGGCAGCGGCTGCGCCGGGGGCAGTGCGGCAAGCGTGCTGCTGCGCGCCAGCGCCGCGAGCCGCGCGACGTCGACGGCGGCGCCGACGAGCGTCGCGGCGCGGTCGAGAAAGCCATCGAGGTCGGGATGTTCGGATGCCTGCACCAGGCCCAGATGCCGCTCCGGCAGCGCCAGCTCGGCGTGGCGCGGCACATGGCCGAGGATCGGCAGCCCCGGCAGCGCGGTGCGCACCGAATTTTCCAACATCGCCGCATGGCGCGGCCCGCCCACGCGATTGAAGATGACGCCGGCGACGGGCACGTCGGGGCGGTGGCTGATGAAGCCGCGCAAGAGCGCCGCCGCCGAGCCGGCCTGGCCGGCGACGTCGACCACCAGCGCCACCGGCCAGCCGGTCAGCGCCGCGAGATCGCCCGTCGAGCCGCGGCCCTTCTCACCCGCCCCGTCGAAGAGGCCCATCGCGCCTTCGCACAGCACCAGCTCCGCGCCGCGCTCGAGCGCGGCGACCAGCGCGGCGATGGTCTCGCGCCGCATCGCCCAGGCATCGAGATTGTGGCAGGGCGTGCCGGAGGCTGCAGCGTGGAAAGCGGGGTCGATGTAGTCGGGGCCGGCCTTGGCCGAGGCGATGCGCTTGCCGGTGCGGCGGAAATGGCGCAGCAGCGCGAGCGTCAGCGTCGTCTTGCCGCTGGCCGAGGCGGGGGCGGCGAGGATAAGCCCGCCGCTCACAGATATTTCTTGATCGCGGCGGCCATCTGGTCGGCGCTGACCTCCGGCCCAAAATGCGCCAGGTATTTGCCGTCGCGGCCCATGAGATAGATGAAGGCGGAGTGGTCCATCGAATAGTCGTCCGGACCGCTGCCCTTCACCTTCTGAAAATAGACGCGATAGGCTTTGGCCGCAGCGGCGATCTCGGTAGGCGTGCCGGTGAGCGCCACCAGCCGCGGCGTGAAGTTCGCGGCATAGGCCTTCATCTGCGCCGGCGTATCGCGTGCCGGGTCAACGGTGATGAAGATCGGTTGCACCGCATCGGCCGTCGCGCCGAGTTTGTCGAGCGCTGCGGTCATGGTGTTGAGCGCGGCGGGGCAGGCATCCGGGCAGTAGGTGTAGCCGAAATACACCAGCATCAGCTTGCCGCGAAAATCGTTGTCGTGGCGGAGGACGCCGTTCTGGTCGGTGAGCGTGAACGGACCGCCGATCGATACGCCGACGACGCCGCCTGCGCTGCCGGTCTGGTTCCACAAGTAATCGAAGGAGAAGGCCCCGAGAATGAAGGCGAGGCCGACCAGGAAGATGATAAGGCCGCGGCGGACGGGAGGAGACATGACCTGATCCTGCTCCCGGCCGCCCGCCGCGGCCTATCGGCTTAGGACTTCTTCTCGGGTGCCGGCGCCGGGGTCGGGGCCGGAGCCGGAGTGGCCGGCGCAGCCTTCTTCTCGGGCATCGCCTTCATGTCCTTCATGCCATTCATGGCCTTGGCGCTCTTGGCTTTCGCCTTCTTCTCCGCCTTGTGCATGGGCTTGTGCGTCGCCTTGGCCATCGGCTTGTGCTGGAACTTGCCGGGGTTGGCGAGGCAGTCCTTCATGTTCTGGGATTGCCAGGCGAAGTCGTAGCAGCTGAACTTGTGCGGGGCCGCGAGCGCCGGGGTAGCCAGCAATGCTGCCGCCGCGAGAGCGGCCAGCAAAGATACGGATTTACGCATAAGAAAGTTCCTCCTCGAAAAAAGGCGCGCCACTATAGCGCGCCTTCCCCGGGAGCCGCCAGATCAGCGCTCGACGAAGCTCGCCAAGGTCCGGCCATGCGTGCGCTGGGCCAGCTTCTTGAGCGCCTTCGCCTCGATCTGGCGAATGCGCTCGCGCGTGACCTGATATTTGCGGCCGACCTCTTCCAGCGTGTGCTCGCCGCCCTGGCCGACGCCGAAACGCAGGCGCAGGATGTCGGCTTCGCGCGGCGACAGCCGCGACAGTGCATCGTCGGTCGCGGCGCGCAGCTCGGCCTGCGCCGCGGCCTCATGCGGCATCACTGCGCCGTCATCGGCGATGAGGTCGCCGATGGTGGCATCGCCATCCTCGCTGAGCGGCGCATCGAGACTGACGGGGTCGCGCACCAGCTCGATCACCGCGCGGACCTTGGCGACCGGCACGCCCAGCCGGGCCGCCAGCTCGGCCTCATTCGGCTCGCGGCCGAGCTCGGCCAGGAGCTGATGCTGCGCGCGCATCACCCGCCGCGCCTCGTCGGTCATGTGCGACGGGATGCGGATCAGATGGCCCTGATCGACGAGGGCGCGCGTGCAGGCCTGGCGGATCCACCACGTCGCATAGGTCGAGAATTTGTAGCCGCGGCGCCAGTCGAATTTCTCGACCGCGCGCATCAGCCCGATATTGCCTTCCTGGATGAGATCCATGAGCGGCAGGCCGCGATTGACGTGGCGGCGCGCGATCCAGGCGACCAGGCGCAGATTGGCCTGGATCATCTCCTGCTTGGCGCGCTCGGCCTCGCGAGCGCCGCGCTGCAGCTCGGTCACCAGGGCGCGGAATGCCGACAGGCTCTGGCCCGTCTCGCGGCTCACCGTCTCGATCTCGTCGACGAGCAGGCGCGCCGTCTCGCCGTGACGGCGACGGAAGTTCGGCCAGGGCGCGGTCTGGCGCCGCGTCATCGATGCGTACCAGGCGCGTGCGCCGGCGGCCTTGAGGTAGCCCTCGAGGAAGAGCTTGCGATCAACCTTGGCCTGATCGACGAGCCGGGCGAGGCGACCTTCGCGCTCCATCAGCCGGCGGCTGAGCTCCTTGAGGCGAAGCGCCAGCTCATCAATGCGCTCGGGATGAAGAACGACGGTCGAGAGCGCTGCGGCGAGCGCCGGCGCGCTGCGGCTCTTGCGCGCGCGATCGAAGGCGCGCAGCACCGGGCGCATCAGCGCCGCCTCGAGCTCGGCCAGTGGGGCCGCGCCCTCTTCGTCGAGGCTGCCAGCCGCCGCCGGGGCGGTCGAGCTGGAGCCATTGGCTCCAGCGGCGCGCCGCGCCTGCGTGGCGGCGAGATCGATGACGTCGCGCAATGCCATGGTCTGCTCGCGCAGCGCCTTGGCCCATTGGGTGATCGACTTGCGCAGCAGCGGGCTGCGGTGGAGCGCGCCCAGCACCGCGGCCTGGCCGGCCTCGATGCGCTGCGCCAGCGCCACTTCCCCCTCGCGCGACAGCAGGTCGGCTTCGGAGATTTCCTGGAGATACCGGCGCAGCGGATCGGCGGACCGGCCGAGATCGATCTCGGCCAGGTTGCCGCGCACCGAAACCGGCTCGCCCGCGGCCTCGCGGGCAGGCCGGCTCTGCGGCTCCTCGTGAACCTCAGGGTGGTCTGACCGGGACATGCTCTCCGCAGCCGGCTGCTGGTCGAGCGCCTCGGCGCCAGCGAAATTGGCCCGCATATTTAAGTCTCTCGCGCTTTTCCGGTGTGTCCGCCGGGAACCCTATCTGGGGCCCGACGGGTCAAGTGTGACGGCAGGAATATGGTCGGTTCTGCCGGTCTTGGGAAGCCTGAAATGTGGGTTAACGATGCTTTCGTGGCCCACTTTCCCCCCGGGCGGGCGCCGCCCCGCCCTCCCCAGGGGTAAGCCCCAGTCTTTCTGCCAGCGCGCGGGCGTCCGCCGGCGCCCGGATTTTGGCGTCGTTATCGAAATAGACGAAGACATCGAGCCCCTGCGCGGCCCAGCGCCGCACCCGCCGGGCCCAGCTGGCGAGCGCCGGCGGATCGTAACCGCTGGCATAGAGCTCGGTCGCGCCATGCAAGCGGAGGTAGACAAAGTCGGCGGTCGCCATGTCGAAGCGCGGCCATTCCGGCGCATCGGCGATCACTAGCGCCACGCCCCAGCGGCGCAGCAGCTTCGCCACCTCCGGGGCGCGAAAGCTCTCATGCCGGACCTCGAGAGCATAGCGCAGCGGGCAAAGCGCCGCTGGCTCGAGCAGGGTCCTGCCACCCAGGATCCGGCGGTTGCGGCGCCGCGCCAGCCGCGCCGCGCCGGCGGTGTCCCGCGGCAGCAGCGCCAGGAAGCTTTCGAGCCGCCCGGCGTCGAAGGGCATGGCCGCAGGAAGCTGCCAGAGAATGGGGCCCAGCTTCGCCCCCAGCCCCAGCAGGCCCTGGGCGAAGAAGGTCGCCAGCGGCTGCTCGACGTCCTTGAGCTTTTTCATATGCGTGATAAAGCGGGCGCCCTTGACGGCAAAGACGAAATCCTCGGGCGTCTCGGCGACCCAGCGCCGGAAGCTCGCCGGCGTCTTCAGCGAATAGAAGGTACCGTTGACCTCGATGGTGCCGAAGCTCCGGCTGGCATGAGCGAGCCAGAGCCGCTGAGGCAGGCCCGGCGGATAGAAGCTCCCGCGCCAGGAGGGATAGACCCAGCCGGAGATGCCGATGCGGATCATGCGTTCCGTCAACGGCAGATCGCGAGCGAAGGCTGCCCCTGGCCGCCTCAGGCGTTGTAGGTCACCGCGCCGGTCGCCGCGATGTCGTAGCCGCCGAGCTCGGCAGCGTGGCGCGCGAAGGCCTCGCTGCGGGTAAAGCCCAGCAGGCGCTGGACCGGCGGCTCGAAATAGCTGCGCCGCCGCAGCGCCAGATCGAAGCGCTCCCAGCGCAGCGGCAGGAAATCGAGGCGGAAATGATGCGCGACGCCGCGCACGGCCATTCCGGCATCCGCTTTGCCGTCGAGGATGGCGGCGGCGACCTCGCTTTCGGTGAGCGCCGGCGGATCGACCACCAACAGGCCTTCAAAACGCTGTTTCGCCTGATCCAGCAGCTGCCGCAGCAGGATCTGCGCCCCGGCGCCTTCCTGCCGCGGCACCAGCCGAATTCCCGGCCGGGCGAGATCGGCGATACCGGCAAGACGCTGCGGGTTGCCCCGGGCGACCACGAGACCTTGCTCGCGCTTAGCCCATTCGATGAGCACGATGTCGGCGAGTCCCCCCGTCGCCTGCACCGCCGGCACATTATGGATCCCGGTCCGGGCATCGAGGATGTGCAGGCCCGCGACCATCGCCTTGTCGGCGGCGAGGCGGGCGAGACCGTCCTCGCTGCCGCCGGTGAGCAGCGCCAGCTCGGAGCCCGACGCCCGCAGCGCCCATTCGAGCAGCGGATCATGGCTGCCGGCGACGACCGCGGGCGCGCGCCGCAGCTCCGCGCCTTCGAAATCCAGCTGGCTCGTCACCCAAAGATCGATCAACCGACGCGGGAATAGCAGCTTGCCCGTGACGCGCGAGCAGGGGATTTGCCGGTTGCGCACGAGCTCGTAAATCGTGCGCTCCTTCAAGCGCAGATAAGCGGCGACTTCCTGGGTATTAAGGTATTCGGCGGCGAGGGCGTCCTGCATTTAGCTGCGAATTATTGCGTAATTTACATATTGCCGCAATACGAGTCTTCCCCGCATAGTCGATAGCAACAAGAACTGGCCAGGCGCAAATGGAGGCCGCAAGCGCGGCGACCGGGCCAAGAACAGGGGTTAGTCGTGGAGGGAACGAAATGTCCATTCTAAGCAGAGAGCGAACCATTGCCCCGCCGGGCTACAGCCGCTGGCTGATCCCGCCGGCGGCGCTGTGCGTGCATTTGTGCATCGGGCAAGCCTACGCCTTCAGCGTGTTCAACCTGCCAATGACCAAGCTTCTCGGCATCAGCAAATCGGTGCCGGGCGATTGGGCGCTCACCGAACTCGGCTGGATCTTCAGCCTGGCTATTTTCTTCCTTGGCGTTTCGGCGGCCTTGCTCGGTCGCTGGGTGGAAGAAGGCGGTCCGCGCAAGGCCATGTTCACGGCAGCGCTGTGCTGGGCCGGCGGCTTCATCATTTCCGCATTCGGCGTCTACATCCACAACATCTGGGTCATCTACTTCGGTTACGGCATTTTGGGCGGTTTCGGCCTCGGCATCGGCTACATCTCGCCGGTCTCGACCCTGATCAAGTGGTTCCCAGACCGGCCCGGCATGGCCACCGGCATGGCGATCATGGGCTTCGGCGGCGGCGCCTTCATCGCTTCGCCGCTCTCGGTCTGGCTGATGCACAGGTTCTCGACACCGACCCATGTCGGCGTCGCCGAGACCTTCATCGTGCTGGGCGTGGTCTATTTCTGCTTCATGATGGTGGGCGCCGCGCTCGTGCGCATTCCCGCGCCCGGCTGGAAGCCCGAGGGCTATGTCGCGCCGGTGCAGCCGAAGAAGCTCGTCACCACCAAGGACGTCTATGTCTATGACGCCCTCAAGACCCCGCAATTCTGGCTGATCTGGTGGGTGCTCTGCCTCAACGTCACCGCCGGCATCGGCGTGCTCGGCCAGGCCTCGGCGATGAGCCAGGAGATGTTCCCGGGCCACATCACTCCCGTGGCCGCCGCCGGTTTCGTCGGGCTGATGAGCCTCTTCAACATGGGCGGGCGGTTCTGCTGGGCGACGATCTCCGACTATCTCGGCCGCAAGAACACATATTTCGTGTTCTTCGTCCTCGGCACGATCCTCTACTCCATCGTGCCGACGGCGGGCAGCCTCGGCAGCGTCGAGCTGTTCGTCGTCTGCTTCCTGATCATCATCAGCATGTATGGTGGCGGCTTCTCCACCGTGCCGGCCTATCTCAAGGACATGTTCGGCACGCGCTATGTCGGCGCCATCCACGGTCTGCTGCTGACCGCCTGGTCGATGGCCGGCATATTCGGCCCGGTGCTGGTGAACTACATCCGCGCCTACAACGTCGCGCATGGTGTCGCCAAGGCGCAGGCCTACAACACCACCATGTACGTCATGGCCGTGCTGCTGGTGATCGGCTTCATCTGCAACTACTTCGTCAAGGCGGTGCATGAGCGCTACCACATGAAGCTGCGCGAAGCCGAAGCGTCGGCCTGAGGACAGGGGAGGAAATCATGCAACAAGCATCGCATCAGGACGCCGGGAACGTAGTGAAGCTCATCCTCGCCTGGGGCTTCGTCGGCATTCCCTTCGCCTGGGGAGTCATTCAGACGCTGATCAACGCGATGAAGCTTTTCCAGTAGCGCATCGCACGATCAGGTGACCGCGCCGTTGGAGGGCGCCGGTCGCGGTTCTGCCGACCCTGCGGTCGGCATGAATCGGGGCCGGCGCCCTCCTCGGTTTTTCGGGGCTTGGCTCGCCGCATCGCTGCTGCTGGAGGCGTTCCCTGCCGCCGGGGCGACGCTCGACGCGGCGCAGGCGGGAAGCCATATCGGCGAGACGGCGACTGTCTGCGGCAGCGTGGCCTCGGCGCATTTCTCGCGTCGTTCCGCCGCTCAGCCGACGCTGCTCGATCTAGACCGGCCCTATCCGAACCAAATCTTCACCATCGTCATCTTCAACCGGGACCGCGCCAAGTTCGGTGCGCCCGAGCAGACGCTCCTCCATCGCCGCGTCTGCGCCAGCGGTGCGATCAAGCTCTATCGCGGCCGGCCGGAGATGATCCTCGAGGATCCGGCGCAGCTCAGCCGATAAGCGCGGGCGGCGTTCATTCCGCGGCGACGATGCGCCGCGCGCCGGCAGCGAGCGCGCGCTCCGCCTCCTCGACCATGCGGTCGAGGATCTCGCCGGCGGGCAGCACCGTGTCGAAGAGCCCCATCGCTTCGCCGCCGAGCACTCCGGCGGTGGTGAAATCGCCGAGCGCCACCGCCGCCTGATAGCGCGCCATCTCCTGCGCCTGCGCCGCGCGCAGCTCCGTCTCGGCGCCGTGCCAGCGATCGACGAACTCGTTGCGCAGGACGCGCACGGTGAAATCCGTGGGCCAGGGAATGTCGCGCACCACGTCGATGGTGGTGGTGCGGAGGGTGTCGTCGCCTTGCGCCACGGTCATGTGCGCCTTCGCCTTGGGGTGGGCCAGCGATTCCGTGCTGGCATAGAAGCGCGTTCCCACCAGAACGCCCTCGGCGCCGAGCAGCAGCGCCGCGGCGAGGCCGCGCCCGTCGGCGATGCCGCCGGCGGCGACCAGAACGGCATCGCTGCGCCGGCGGGCGAGGATGTCGGCGATCTCGGGCACCAGCGGCAGGGTTGCGCGCCGGGCGCCATGACCGCCCGCCTCGCTGCCCTGGGCAATGATGACGTCGGCGCCGGCCTCGAGCGCATCCTCGAGATGACGCAAGCCCTGGACCTGGCAGATGAGCCTGGCGCCCGCCCGCTTGATCGCTCCGGCGAAAGGCCGTGGATCGCCGAAGGACAGCATCAGCGCCGCCGGCCTGCTTGCCAGCGCGAGGTCGAGGAGCTCGGGCCGCTTCTGAAGCGACCAGGTGATGAAGCCGCAGCCGATGCGGTGATTGCCGGCGGCGGCGAATTGCCGCTCGAGCCATTCGCCATCGCCGTAGCCGCCGCCGATCAGGCCAAGCCCGCCCGCCGCACTCACCGCGCCGGCCAAGGCGCCGCCGGAGATGCTGCCCATCGGCGCCAGCAGCACCGGGTGCTTGATGTCGAGGAGTTCGGTGAGCCGGGTCGGGATCGGCATGCTACGCCTCCGTCGTGAACGCCGCGCATCATAGCGAAGCCGCGGCGGCTGCAACAAAGTTGCAATGACTCTGCCGCTTTCTTCCATCATGGGGTTTGCGCTACATGTGGCGCGCCCGAAGCCAGGAGCCGGAACCGAGGAGCGATGCAACAGCGCTGGGGTCTGCCCATCGTGGCCTGGCCGTCGCGGCTCAGGCCCAATTACTGGGACGGCATCGCTCTGCCGCTGGTGCTCGGCAGCATCGTGCTGCTCGCCTGGGCGAGCCGGCAGATGAGCATGCCCTATCGGCTGGGCCAGACCTTGGCGATCTCGCTCGATCCACGCTACCTGCCGGAATACGGCCTGCGCACCGTGCTGCGCATGGTGCTGGCGCTGGTCGCCTCGCTGGTCTTCAGCCTTGCCTATGCCGCGCTCGCCGCCAAGAGCCGCCGTGCCGAGAAACTGCTCATCCCGCTGCTCGACATTCTGCAGTCGGTGCCGATCCTGGGCTTCCTCTCGATCACCGTCACCGGCTTCATCGCGCTCTTTCCCGGCAGCCTCATGGGCTACGAATGCGCGGCGATCTTCGCGATCTTCACCTCGCAAGCCTGGAATATGACCTTCAGCCTCTACCAATCCTTCAGCGCCGTGCCGAAGGATCTGCACGAGGCGTCGCGCATGTATCATCTCTCGCCCTGGCAGAGCTTCTGGCAGCTCGACGTGCCCTTCGCCATGCCCAACCTCATCTGGAACATGATGATGTCGGTCTCCGGCGGCTGGTTCTTCGTCGTCGCTTCGGAGGCGATCAGCGTCAACGGCCAGGATGTGAAGCTGCCCGGCATCGGCTCCTATATCGCGCTCGCCATCGAGCAGCGCGACCTCGCCGGGGTCGGCTACGCGATCCTCGCCATGCTGGTGCTGATCCTGATCTATGATCAGCTGCTGTTCCGCCCGCTGCTCGCCTGGGCGCAGCGCTTCAAGGTCGAAGCGATCGGGCAGGACGAGATCGAGCCGCCCTGGTTCCTCACCATGCTGCAGCGCGCGCGGCTGTTCGATCTGCTGCGCTCGCTGTTCGATGCCGCGGCGTCGCTGGCGAGCCTCGCCTCGCGCCGAGCGCTTCCGGCGGGCGCCGCCCAGCGCCTGCCGCGCACGCGCTTCGCCGAGGCGCGTTGGATCGACTACGTCTGGAGCGCCGCGCTGCTCGTCGGCACGCTCTACACGCTCTACGAGATCGCGCTCTTCGTGCAGACCGAGGTGGGGTTGCACGAGGTGCTCTACGTGTTGCTGCTGGGATTCATCACGCTCATTCGCGTGGTGGTGCTGATCGCGCTTGCGGCGGTGATCTGGGTTCCCATCGGCGTCTGGATCGGGCTGCGCCCGCGGCTTGCGCGCCGCGTCCAGCCGATCGTGCAGTTCCTGGCGGCGTTCCCGGCTAATCTCTTCTTCCCGGTGGCGGTCGCCGCCATCTTGCGCTTCCATCTCAATGTCGAGGTGTGGGTGAGCCCGCTGATGATCCTCGGCACGCAGTGGTACATCCTGTTCAACGTCATCGCCGGGACGCTGGCATTGCCCACCGACTATCAATTCGTCGCCAGCAATCTCGGCGTGTCGCGCTGGCTGTGGTGGCGCCGCCTGGTGCTGCCCGGCATCTTTCCCGCCTTCGTCACCGGCGCGGTGACCGCCTCGGGCGGCTCGTGGAACGCGAGCATCGTCTCGGAGATCGTGCGCTGGGGCAACGATACGCTGGTCGCCACCGGCATCGGCGCCTATATCGCGCAGGCGACGGACAAGGGCGATTTCCCGCGCATCGCGCTGGGCATCTGCGTGCTCTGCCTTTATGTTCTGCTGCTCAACCGCCTGCTCTGGCGCCGGCTCTACGTCTTGGCCGAAGAGCGGCTGCGTCTGGACTGACCGGGGGATGCGCCATGCCTGACGACGGCCGTCTCATCTGCGCCGAGAAGGTCTGCAAGACCTACCAGACGGCCGAGACGTCGGGCCGGCTGGTGCTCGATCACGTCGATTTCTCGCTCTTCGAGGGCGAGATCGTCGCCATCCTCGGCAAGTCTGGCTCGGGCAAATCGACCTTCCTGCGCGTCCTCGCCGGCCTCACCCCGCCGACCGAGGGCCGCGTCGCCTATCGCGGGCGCGCCGTCGACGGGCCGGCGCAGGGCATCGCCATGGTGTTCCAGACCTTCGCGCTCTTCCCCTGGCTTACCGTGCTCGGCAATGTCGAGCTCGGCCTCGAGGCGCAGGGCGTGCCGCGCGCCGAGCGCCGGCAGCGTGCGCTGAAGGCGATCGACGTCATCGGCCTCGACGGCTTCGAATCCGCCTATCCCAAGGAGCTGTCGGGCGGCATGCGTCAGCGCGTCGGATTCGCGCGCGCGCTGGTGGTCAATCCCGATGTGCTGCTGCTCGACGAACCGTTCTCGGCGCTCGACGTGCTGACCGCCGAGACGCTGCGCGGCGACCTGATGGATCTCTGGATCGAGCGGCGGGTGCCGACCAAGGGCATCATCCTGGTTTCGCACAACATCGAAGAGGCGGTGGAGATCGCCGACCGCATCATCATCTTCGGCAGCGATCCCGGTCACATCCGCGCCGAGATCCCGGTGACGCTGCCGCGGCCGCGCGACCCCGCCAGCCCGCGCTTCCAGCAGATCGTCGACGAGGTCTACGCCATCCTCACCACGGTCCCGGGACGCGAGGCCGGGCGGCGCGGCGCGCGCGGCGTCGAGCAAGTGGGCATCGGCTACCGCATTCCGGCCGCCTCGATTCAGCAGCTGGTGGGCTTGCTCGACGCGATCAGCGCGCCGCCCTATTCCGGCCGCGCCGACCTGCCGCATCTGGTGGAGAGCGAGCATATCGAGGACGAGGCGCTCTTCGTGCTCATCGAGGCGCTGCAGCTCCTGGGATTCGCCCAGGTCGCCGGCGGCGACATCTGGGCGACGCCGGTCGGGCGCAATTTCGCCGAAGCCGATCTACAGACGCGCAAGCAGATCTTCGCCGATCAGCTCCGCCGCAACATTCCGCTTGCCGCCCATATCCGCAAGGTGCTGGACGAGCGGCCCGGCCACAGCGCGCCCGAAGGACGCTTCCTCGCCGAGCTCGAGGATCACCTCTCCGAGGAGGAGGCGGCCGAAGTGCTCGAGACGATGATCAATTGGGGCCGCTACGCCGAGCTCTTCGCCTATGATTACGATCGCGGCGTGCTGAGCCTCGAAAATCCGACCTGAGCGCGGCGCGATGCTGAGGCCGGGCTCGCTGCCCTTCACCGCCCTCCTGGGCGCGCTCACCGCGATGACGGCCTTCGCCACCGATATGAGCCTGCCGGCGCTGCCGACGCTGTCGCGCTCGTTTGCCGCTTCGCCCGAGCGCGTCCAGCTCACGCTGAGCCTGTTCATTCTCGGCTATGGCGGCGGTCAGCTCTTCTACGGCCCGCTCTCCGACCGCTTCGGCCGCCGGCCGATGCTGCTCGCCGGCCTCGCCATCTACGCTCTGTCCGGCTTTGCCTGCGCGCTGGCGCCGAGCATCGAGGTGCTGGTGACGGCGCGCTTCATCCAGGGGCTGGGCGGCTGCGTCGGCCCGATCCTCGGCCGCGCCGTGGTGCGCGACCATTACAGCGGCGTGCGTGCGGCGCAGATGCTCTCCTATGTGATGCTGGTCTTCGCGCTGGCGCCGATGGTGGCGCCGCTGCTCGGCGGCGTGCTGCTGGGCCTCTTCGGCTGGCCATCCATCTTCTTCGCCTTCGGCGTCTTCGGCCTGGTGCTGATGCTGGTGACCTGGCTGGGATTTGCGGAATCGCTCAGCGTGCCCGACGTCCACGCGCTGGAGCTGGCGCGACTGCTGGCGAATGGCCGCCGCTTCTTCACCAGCCGCCATTGCGTCGGCTACATGCTGATCAACAGCTTCATCTTCGCCGGGCTCTTCGGCTTCATTTCGGGCTCGCCCTTCGTGTTCATCGAGGTCTACGGCGTCCCGCCCGGCCGCTTCGGCTTCTACTTCGCGCTGAGCGCGTTCGGCATCGTGCTGGGCGCGCTCGCTAATGGCCGGCTGGTGCGCCGCCGCGCGCCCGAGCGGGTGCTGCGCCTGGGGCTGACGCTGCTCGCTGCCGCGGGCGGTGCCATGGTGCTGGTCGCGCTCTCCGGGCGCGGCGGCCCGCTCGCCTTGACGCTCGCCATGCTCGCCTATGTCTTTGCTCAGGGATTGTCGATGCCCAACGCCGTTGCTGCGGCGATGGAGCCGCTCGCCGGCATGGCCGGCATGGGCGCCTCGTTCCTGGGCGCGATGCAGATGTTGGGCGGCAGCCTCGCCGGCTTGGCGGTGAACGCGCTCTTCGACGGCACGCCGGTGCCGATGGCCGCCACCATCGCTGCAATGGGATTGGCCGCCCTGCTGTCCTATTATTCGGTATTGCCCAGAATTTCCCGTGTCGGCGGCGCCGCGACCCTGTAAGACGGCGCGCGGGGTTGACCGGAGAGCCGAGCTCCCACAACCTTCCCGCCGGGAGCCGCGCCCGGCTTCTTCTCAAGCGATTGGAGGCGGAACGCATCATGCTTCAGCTCATCAACCCGGCCGCGCGCAGCCTTGCTGCGGCAACCATCCTCGGCGCCGCCGCGCTGCTGGCGAGCCCGGCGGGCGCTGCGACCCTCGCCTCGTCTCCGGCGCCGCTGCTGCTGGCTCAGGCGCAAACCCAGACCGCGCCCGCGCCGCAAGCCGCACCGGCCAAGCCGCATCACATGACCATGTCGGAGCGCGTGGAGGAGCATATCAAGCGCCTGCACACAGAGCTCAAGATCACGCCGGCGCAGCAGCAGCAGTGGGACGCGGTGGCGCAGGCGATGCGCGACGACGCCAAGTCGATGGAGGAGGCGATCGAGCAGCGCCGGCAGGCGAAGTCGATGACCGCGGTCGATGATCTCAAGGCGTACCAGGCCATCGCCGAGACGCACGCCCAGGGAGTGCAGAAGCTCGTCGCCGCTTTCGAGCCGCTCTACGAGTCGATGTCGCCCGAGCAGAAGAAGAACGCCGATACCGTCTTCAGCCACGCCGGGCATCACGCGCACCACGCGGCCAAGCCGAAGGCGGCGAAGCCGCAGTAAGCGCGGCACGCGGCACGCAGCAAGGAGGATCCATGTTCACTGCGAGGGGAATGCGCTCGGCGCTTGCCGGCGCGATGCTCGGCGTCATGCTTGCCGGCGTCGCCGCGGTGGCGGCACGTGCCCAGGACGAACGGCGGCACGAGGAGCAGGTCCGACCGCCTGACCGCGACCGCGACCGGCACGACCATGACGAGCATCGCCGGGTCGATCGCGACTACTATTATGCGCCGCCGCCGCCGGCAGCGGTCTATGCGCCACCGCCGGTGGTCTATGCGCCGCCACCTCCGCCGGCGGGGATCACGCTGATGATCCCGTTCTTCTTCCGCTAAGGGCCATCTGCCGGCTTTGCCGTCGCGGCGCGGCTGTGATAGGCAAGGCGGGTCATGCCGAGCGGAAGCCTTGCGCCGATGCTGGACGCCGCCTTTCGCGGCGGCGCGGCAGCGCTCCTGCTGCTGCTGGGGGCGCTGTTGCTGCGCCAGGCACGGCGCTCCCCGGCCGCGCTCTATGGCGGGCTGTCGCTGCTCAGCACCATCGCCTATCTGATCAATTCCTGGCCGGCGATCTTCGATCGCCGCCCGTTCTGGCTGCTGCCGGTCATGCTGATCAGCATGGGAACGCAGGCGCTGCTCTTCCTCTTCGCCAGGGCCTGCTTCGATGACGAGTTCAGGGCATCCTGGCGCGACGGGCTGCCCTGGCTGGGCCTGGTCGGGCTCGGATTCTGGTGCGCCTGCTCCGGCCGGCCGCTGATCTGCTACGGCTTCCAGGCAGCGCAGCTCGCCTTCGTCGCGCTCATCATCCATCAGGCGTTGCGCGGCCGCTCAAGCGATTTGATCGAGGGCCGCCGCCGCTTTCGCCTGGTGCTGGTAAGCGCCGCCGCCGGCTACTCGCTGCTGATCATCGTGCTCGAGATGACCTTGCGCGGGCCGGCCTTCGTATCGCCGGTGAGCGCCGGCAATGCGGCGGGCATGCTCGCCTTCGCCTTCACGCTGGCCTTGGCCGAGCTGTCATTGGCCCCGCGCGGTGGCTTCGTGCCGCTGCCGGCGCCGCGTCGCACGGTGCCGCCCGAGCCGGCGGACGGAGGCGCGCAGGATGCCGCCTTGCTCGAAAAGCTGCGCCGCCTCATGGAGCAGGAGAAGGTCTATCGCGAAGAGGGCTTGGCCATCGCCTCGCTCGCGCAGCGCCTCGCCATTCCCGAATACCGGCTGCGCCGGCTCATCAACCAGCGGCTCGGTCATCGCAACTTCAGCAGCTTCGTCAACGGCTACCGCCTCGCCGATGCGCGCGCGGCGCTGGCCGATCCGGCGCAGGCCCAGGTGCCGGTCGTCACCATCGCCCTCGATGCCGGGTTTCAGTCGCTGGGCCCCTTCAACCGCGCCTTCAAGGCCGAGACCGGCCTGACGCCGACCGACTACCGCCGCCGCGAGCTGGAACGGGCCGGAAAATCCGGCTCACCCTCGCCGAATTCCGAAATCGGCAAGCCGATCCCCGCCTGACTGCGGCTTCGGCGAGCCGCGAGCGGCCCCCTCCGGCAGGCTGCCTCCAGTAGATGCACCCGCTGGAGGGGTCCCGTGAACCAGATATTCTCTGAGATCCAGTTCCTAATGCCGCTCGTCTTCGTGCCGCTGGTCTTCCTGGCCGCCGGGGTCGAGGCCGCCGTCCTGTCGGTCCGGGGCGGCTACAACGGGCGCGCCGCGCTCGCCTCGCTGTCGGACGCGCTTGGCCGCGAATACATCGTCCATCGCTTCCTCCCGGTGAGCCTCGCCGCGCCGGTGATCGGCTGGGCCTGGACGCACCGCATCGCCACCGTGCCGCTCAACGGCGCTGCCGTGCTCGCCGCGCTCTTTCTCGGCCAGGAGTTCTGCTACTACTGGTTCCACCGTGCCTCGCACCGGGTCCGCTGGTTCTGGGCGACACATGCCATCCATCATTCGAGCAACCAGCTCAACCTCTCCGCCGCCTTCCGCTTCGGCTGGTTCGACCGGATCAGCGGCAGCGGCATCTTCTATGCGCCGCTGGTGTGGCTGGGATTTCCGCCGGTCGCGGTCTTTGCGGTGCTGTCGCTCAACCTGCTCTACCAGTTCATGCTGCACGCCACCTGGATCCCGAAGCTGGGCTGGCTCGAATACGTGCTCAACACGCCGTCGCATCATCGCGTGCATCACGCATCGAACCCGCTCTATCTCGACGCCAATTACGGCGGCGTGCTCATCGTCTTCGACCGGCTGTTCGGCACCTTCATCCCCGAGCGCGACGACATGCCCTGCCGTTATGGGCTGGTAAAGCCGTTGCTCTCCAACAACCCCGTGCTGTTTAATTTTTTCGAGTGGCGTGCGCTGGCGCGCGACCTCGGGCAGGCGCGGAGCTGGCGCGAGCGCGTCCTCTACCTCTTTGGTCCGCCGGGCTGGCGGCCGGACGGGCAGGGCTGGACGACGGAGGATGTGCGCCGCGCCGCCTTGCCGGCAGAATAGATTTGGCACGGGAGCGCGAGGGGGGATCCATGCGGCTTGTCCTGATGGTGCTCGCGATCATCTTCGGCCTTTCCGGCGCGGCAGCGGCCCAGGGCTGGCCCGATTATGGCGGCGACCCCGGCGGAATGCGCTATTCCGCCGCCCGGCAGATCACCCGCGACAATGTCGGCAAGCTCACCCTCGCCTGGACCTATCACACCGGCGAAGCGGCGCGGCGGGGTGCTGCGTTCCAGCACAGCTCTTTCGAGGGAACGCCGGTGCTTGCCGACGGCAAGCTCGTCCTCTGCACCCCTTTCGACCGCGTGGTCGCGCTCGATCCTGCAACCGGGCGCGAGATCTGGGTATTCGATCCCGCGCTCCCCGCCGACTTCAGGCCGGGGAACGGCTTCGTCTGCCGCGGCATCGCGATCTGGCGCGATCCGGTCGCCGCGGCCAATTCCGCCTGTGCCACGCGGGTCTTCCTCGGCACCAATGATTCGCGTCTCATCGCCCTCGACCTGGCCACCGGCCGGCGCTGCACGGGCTTCGGCAAAGATGGCGAGGTCGCGCTGCCGCCCGACATCGCGCCCCGCTATCCCGGCGAGCTGCAGATCGACTCCGCGCCGGTGCTGGTCAACGACACGCTGATCGTCGGCTCGGCCGTCGACGACATGTCGCGCGAGCGCGCGCCGAGCGGCACGGTGCACGCCTTCGACGCGCGCAGCGGCGCGCCGCGCTGGAGCTTCGATCCGGTGCCGCGCCGCGCTGGCGATCCTGCCGCCGCGTCCTGGTCGGATGCGAGCTATCTGCGCAATGCCGGCGGCGGCGCCTGGGCGCCGATCTCGGTCGATGCGGCGCGCGACCTGGTGTTCCTGCCGACGGCGGGACCGACGGCCTCCTTCTATGGCGGCGGGCGCCCGGGCAACGATCTCTATACCTCCTCGGTCGTCGCCTTGCGCGGCGCGACCGGCGCCGTGGTGTGGCATTTTCAGACGACGCATCACGACATCTGGGATGAGGATGTGGCGGCGCAGCCGAGCCTGGTCACGATCCATCGCGACGGTCGCGCCATCGACGCGGTGGTGGTCGCCACCAAGACAGGCTTCGTCTTCGTGCTCGACCGCGACACCGGCAAGCCGCTCTTCCCGGTGGAGGAGCGGAAATTCCCGGCGAGCGATGTTCCCGGCGAGGTGACATCACCGACCCAGCCGGTGCCTTTGGCGCCGCCGCCGCTCATTCCGCAGCGCCTCACCCCGGACGATGCCTGGGGCCTCTTCTATTTCGACAAGCTCGCCTGCCGCCACCGGCTCGAGGCGCTCGACACGCGCGGCCTCTACACACCGCCGAGCCTCAAGGGCACCGTGCTCTTCCCCTTCAGCGGCGGCGGCGCCAATTGGGGCGGCGGCGCGGTCGATCCGGCACGCGGTCTCTTCGTCATCAACATGATGCGCCTTGCGCATGCGGTGCGCCTGGTGCCGCGCGCGGACGAGGCGGCTGCGCGCGCCGCCTCGCCGAAGGTCGAAATTGGTGCGGCGCTCGGCACGCCTTACGCAGCAAAGCGGGAGCTGCTGACCTCGCCGCTCGGCATCCCGTGCAATGCGCCGCCGTGGAGCGTGCTCTCCGCGGTCGATCTCAATGCGGGCAAGATCCGGTGGCAGGTGCCGCTGGGCTCGATGGCGCTGGGCTTTATCCACGGCGTGCCCGGCATCGGCGGCCCGATCGTCACCGCGGGCGGCCTCGTCTTCATCGGCGCGACCATGGATCACCGGCTGCACGCCTTCGACATCGATACCGGCAAGGAGCTGTGGCAGGCGAAGCTGCCGTACGGTGGCCAGGCGACGCCGATGACCTATGTCGCCGGCGGCCGCCAGTTCGTCGTCATTGCCGCCGGCGGCCAATTCCGCATGGACACGCCGCTGGGCGACGCCGTGGTCGCTTACGCCCTGCCGCCGTGAGCGCCGTCAGCTCTTGGGGCGCATCGTCGGGAAGGCGATGACGTCGCGGATCGAGGGGCTGTCGGTCAGCAGCATCACCAGACGGTCGATGCCGATGCCGAGCCCGCCGGCCGGCGGCATGCCGTATTCGAGAGCGGTGACGTAATCGGCATCGAGGCGCTGCGCCTCCTCGTCGCCCTTTTCGCGCTCGGCCATCTGCGCCTCGAAGCGCTGCTGCTGATCGAGGGGATCGTTGATCTCGGAGAAGGCGTTCGCCACCTCCCAGCCATTGATATAGGTCTCGAAGCGCTCGGTAAGCCGCGGATCGTTCCGATCCGCCTTGGCGAGCGGCGAGATCTCGCGCGGGAAGCCGGTGACGTGGATCGGCTGGATGAGCTTGTCCTCGACGCGCGCCGCGAACACCGCCTCGAGCGCGCGGCCCCAGCCGGCGCTGTCGGGGATATCGGCATGCTCGCGCCGCGCCGCGGCGCGTGCATCCTCGTCGGCGCTGATCGTCAGGAAGTCGATGCCGGTCTCGCGCTTCACCAGCGCCGCCATGCTCTCGTGCGGCCAGGCTCCGCCGAGCTCGATCTCGTGCGTGCCGTAGTGGATGCGCGTGCCGCCCAGCACCTCGCGCGCGACCTCGGCGACCAGCGTCTCGGTGAGCGACATCATCGCCTTGTAGTCGACATAGGCCTGATAGAGCTCGAGCGAGGTGAATTCCGGGTTGTGCCGCGGCGAGATCCCCTCGTTGCGGAAATTGCGGTTGATCTCGAAAAGCTTGTCCGAGAGCCCGCCGACCAGCAGGCGCTTCAGATGGAGCTCCGGCGCGATGCGCAGATAGAGCTCCATGTCGAGCGTGTTGTGGTGCGTGACGAAGGGCTTGGCCGTGGCGCCGCCGGGAATGACGTGCAGCATCGGCGTCTCGACCTCGAGGAATCCCTGGTCGATGAGGAGCCGCCGCATCGTGGCGATGATGCGCGAGCGCCGGCGCAGCACCTCGCGGCTTTCCTCGTTCACGATCAGGTCGAGGTAGCGCTGGCGGTAGCGGGTCTCGAGATCGGCGAGGCCGTGATACTTCTCGGGCAGCGGCAGCAGCGCCTTCGCCAGCACGGCGAGGCGCGTCGCATTCACCGTGAGCTCGCCGCGCCGCGTCCGCCGCACGATGCCGTCGACGCCGATGATGTCGCCGAGATCGAGCTGGTCGAGCAGCGCGCTGGCGCTCTCGCCGAGCGCCTTGCGGTCGCTGAACACCTGGATCTTGCCCGAGGCGTCGTGGAGGTCGATGAACATGCCGCTGTTGCGGATGGCGCGGATGCGCCCGGCGATGCTGATGCGGTCCTCGGTGACGGTATCGGGCGGCAGTGCGGCATAGCGCTGCTCCAGCGCCTTCGCCTCGGCGCTGCGCGGCCATTCATAGGGATAGGGATCGATGCCCAGCGCCTTGAGCTGCGCGAGCTTCTTCAGCCGCGCGCTGCGGAATTCGTTTTCCTCTTCTGACATACCCGCTCCGTCGCCGAGACGCGCCTGTTGTAGTGCTTTGCCCACAAAGCGCAACCGCGGCCCGTTTAACGCGGAGGACGCAAAGGTTCCGCTGAGGACGCAGGCGTCGTTCCCGCTGCGCCCTCTGTGCGACCTCGGCGTCCTCTGCGTTAATAACCATATTTATTTGTTGATAGCGTCCTATTGACGGCAGAAGATAGGTAGTATAGGTTTCGCGTCAGCGCCGATTTGAGCTTCAGCTTGCGGGCGCTTTAGAAATGCGGCTAAAGCGAGGGCGTGATCCGCCCAGCGACGGCTGCGGCGGGTTTTTTTTCGGCCTGATCCCGCCCGGGCGATGAACGGCTCAGGAGTTCGGGACCATGCCTAATCTCGTTTCGCGCCTAGCGCGCGTGCTGCTCGGAATGGCGCTGCTGGCGCTGGCGGCAACGCCGTCGCTCGCCGCCGACAAGCTCACCACCGTACGCATCGACTGGGCCTATTACAGCCCGGTGAGCCTCGTGCTGCGCGACAAGGGGTGGATGGATCAGGAATTCGCCAAGGACGGCATCAAGGTGCAATGGGTGCTGAGCCTCGGCAGCAACAAGGCGCTCGAGTTCCTCAACGGCAGCAGCGTCGATTTCGGCTCCTCCGCCGGCGCCGCGGCGCTGATGGCCAAGGCGAATGGCGTGCCGATCAAATCCGTCTACGTCTTCGACAAGCCGGAATGGACGGCGCTGGTCACGCTCAAGAACTCGCCCATCCACACCGTCGAGGATCTCCGCGGCAAGCGCATCGCCGTCACCCGCGGCACCGATCCGCACATCTTCCTGCTGCGGGCACTGGCGCTCCATCACATGAAGTCGTCCGATGTGAAGATGGTGCTGCTGCAGCATCCCGATGGCCGCGTCGCGCTCGAGCGCGGCGACGTCGACGCCTGGGCGGGGCTCGATCCCTACATGGCCGAAACGGAGCTCGAGAAGGGCTCGCGGCTCTTCTTCCGCAATCCCGACCTCAACACCTATGGCTTCCTCAGCACGCGCGAGGCCTTTGCCGCCGCGCACCCCGACATCGTCGAGCGCGTCCTCACCGTCTATGAGAAGGCGCGCAAATGGTCGCTCGCCCATCCGGCCGAGCTGCGCGCGATCGTCGCCAAGGCGGCGCGGCTCGACGACGCGGTCGCCGCCCGGGATCTCGAGCGCAACGATCTCTCGAGCGGCCTCATCGGCAAGACGCAGCGCGATTGCATTGTCGCCGCCGGCGGCGTGCTGAAGGAGAGCGGCATCATCCCCGCCGACACCGACATCGAGAAGACCGCCGACGCGCTGATCAATCCGCAATACATCGTGCGCGTCACCAAGCGGTTCGAGGCGAAGCAGTGACCAAGCGCTTCACCCGTGCCGGCCGCGCCGCCTTGGGCGGCGGCGCGGTCGGCCTGGTGCTGCCGGCGCTGCTGCTGGCGCTCTGGGAGGCGCTGTGCCGTCTCGGCATCGCGCCGCCCAACCTGCTGCCGGCGCCGACGGCGGTGCTGCGCTCGCTGCGCGATCTCTGGCTGGCGGGCGAGTTGTGGGGGCATATCGAGATCACGCTGCTGCGCGTGCTGCTGGGCTTCCTGCTCGGCACGGCGGTGGCCACCGTGCTCGGTGCGCTCACCGGATATTCGCCGCTCTGGCGCCGGATCCTCGATCCGACCTTGCAGGCGCTGCGCAGCATCCCGTCGATTGCCTGGGTTCCGATCTTCGTGCTCTGGCTCGGCATCTTCGAGGCGTCGAAGATCACGCTCATCGCGGTCGGCGCCTTCTTCCCGGTCTATCTCCAGACCATGGCCGGGATCCAGCAGGTCGACCGCAAACTGGTGGAGGTGGCGCGCATCCACGGCTATGGCGGCGCGGCTCTGGTGCGGCGGGTGCTGCTGCCGGCGACGCTGCCGGCCTATTTCATCGGCTTGCGCGCCGGGCTCGGCCTCGCCTGGATGTTCGTCGTCGCCGCCGAGCTCATGGGCGCGAGCGAGGGGCTGGGCTTCCTGCTGCTCGACGGGCAGCAGACCGGCCGTCCCGCCAACATCCTTGCCGCCATCCTGCTCTTCGCCATCTTCGGCAAGGCGAGCGACCTGGCGCTCGTTGCGCTCGGCCGGCGCTTCGTCGCCTGGCAGGACAGCTTCCAGAACGCCGCAGAGAAGAAAGCCCATGCTGCAGATCAGGCACGTCTCCAAGAGGTTTGACGGCTTCGCGGCGCTTGCCGAGATCGATCTCCCCGTCGATCGCGGCGAGATCGTCGGCATCGTCGGCACCAGCGGCTGCGGCAAGAGCACGCTGCTGCGCATCGTCGGCGGGCTGGAGCAGGCCTCCTCGGGCAGTGTCGTGCTCGATGGCGTCGCAGTCTCGGGGCCGCGGCCGGAAGTCGGCCTGGTCTTCCAGGAGCCGCGCCTCATGCCCTGGCTCACCGTGCGCGAGAATGTCGAGTTCGCGCTGGCGAAGCGCCCGCGCGAGCAGCGGCGGCCGCTCGCCGATGCGGCGCTGGCCCGCGTCGGGCTCGGCGCCTTCGCCGAGGCGCTGCCGCAGCAGCTCTCCGGCGGCATGGCGCAGCGCGCCTCGATCGCCCGCGCGCTGGTGGCGCGGCCGCAGGTGCTGCTGCTCGACGAGCCGTTCAGCGCGCTCGACGCCTTCACCCGCTTCAGTCTGCAGGATCATCTGCTCGATATCTGGCGAGCCGAGCAGCCGACCATGCTGTTCGTGACGCACGACATCGAGGAGGCGCTGGTGCTGAGCGACCGGGTCGTCGTCATGCGCGCCAAGCCCGGCCGCATCCACGCGCAATACCGGATCGACCTGCCGCGGCCACGGCGCCGCACCGAGGCGCGGCTGCAGCATTGGAAGGAGCGCATCCTCGAGGACCTCGACCTCGCCGTCAAAGGCGGCGACGCCGAGCCCGAATTCGCGATCTAGTGGAGACGCTCGCGCCTCAGAGCGCGGCGGAGATCGGTCCGAAGAAGTTCGCCGCGATGGTCTGGCCCATGGCCAGGCAGGCGCCCACGATGATGATCGAGATCAGCGCCGCGATGAGCGCGTATTCGATCGCCGTGGCTCCATCCTCCTCGTCTCGCCAGGCTTCGAGCAGGAACGACATCAGGCCCTCCGAATTCGCCTGCGCGGCAGACTATGCGATCAGCCTCGGCAACGCTCGTCCAATTGATGAGCGTTTGGCCGAAATCGCGGACATCCTCACGCCCGCATGCAAGGCCCTGATTTGCCGGCAATGTGCGCGGCATTTTCGCGGTTCTTTGCAGTACTGATCGCATTAAGCCGCTCTTAAGCGCAGAGCCTCTATCGCTGCTGGGCGAAACCCAATGGCCCGACAGCGAACGGCGCAGCATCGTGACAAGAATCAGACGAGATCGGCGCTTCCTTGGTACGTCAGCCGTCGCCGGCTGGGACATCGCGACCATGTGGTACGTCATTGCCGGGATTGGCGCCCTCGATGCCATGTGGGTGCGTGCGGCGAAGATCGAGATGGATATCCGATCGCTGCTCCTCGCTGTCGCTGCCGTTGCCGTCCTGTCCGCCGCCGCTTGGGGCTATCGCCTGCGTGCGCCGCGCCTTGCCGACCTTGCATCGGCTGGTGCGACGACAATCGCTTATTCGGTCGTCGGCGGAATATCCAGCTACCTGGTGGTGACCTGGAAATTCCCCTTCGCCGATGCCGACTACGCCGCCATCGACCACGCGCTCGGCCTCGACTGGCAGCACTGGTACGCGCTGGTGAACGCGCAGCCGCTCCTGAGCTGGCTGTTCTCGGCGGCCTACCAGAGCGCCGGGATGGAGATCTTTCTCGGGCTTATTCTTCTCCCCTTATTCGGGCGGATCGACGTCGTTCGCGAATTCCAGTGGACGGTGATCTTCTCGATCTTCGTCATCATCCCGTTTTCCGGGATCTTTCCTGCTGTCGGGCCGTGGGTGGTCTATCACATTCCGCGGCCGACGCCGTGGCTTGACCAGGTCCTGGCCATGCGCGCGCACGCCTTCACGCTGACGCTCACCACCATGACCGGGATCGTCGTTTGCCCGTCATTCCACACCACGCTCGGGGTCTTGCTGACCTACGCCGCCCGCTTCAAGCGCCCGGTGCTGATCGCCGCGGCATTGACCAACGGGCTGATGATCTTGGCCGTCCCAAGCGAAGGCAGCCATTACTTCGTTGACGTGCTGGCCGGCGGCCTGGTCGCTCTCGGCGCCATTCTGCTGACGCGCTTCCAATGGTCGCCCTCTGTGGCAGAGCAGTCCTTGTTCGCGGGCAGGTGACGGGGAGGAGCTGTGCGGGATTTGCATAGGCCCCCGCTGAGATTCCGGAAAAAAGGAGACATTCGTGACGACCCATTCAGAATCGGAAATTTCGCGCGGCGGCGGCGTGGCGCGGGAATGGTGGCTATGGATCGTCGAAGGTCCCCTTCGAGACTGCGTGACGCGTTCCAGC
>Ga0134128_10000865_pt1 | contig 41195 bp, 40 predicted proteins | sample KB31754_FD_96462 | JGI IMG/M metagenome (GOLD analysis project Ga0134128, IMG submission 96462) | Terrestrial soil microbial communities with excess Nitrogen fertilizer from Kellogg Biological Station, Michigan, USA - KB3-175-4 | ecosystem: Environmental > Terrestrial > Soil > Unclassified ...
CGAACACCCAGGACACGAACAGGCCGTACAGCGGACCGGTGTAGGTGTTCATCTCGTGCGGCGAGGGCAGGCCGCGCGAGCGCAGGGCGTACAGGCCGAGCCAGGCCTCGTCGCTCGTGAGCGCGGGCAGGCGGGCCAAATGGGTCACGACGGCGGCGACGGCCAGGCCGAGGAGAAGGAGCGTCAACGCGTCGAGGCGGCGCGAGGTCACGCGGTTATTCTAGCTATAATGCGGCCATGATCATGGATTTCCTGGACGAAGAGATCTCCCAGCTCAAGTCGGAAGGCCGCTTCGTGAAGCTGCGCGTGGTGAGCGGCATGCAGGCGCCGGTCTCGGTCGTGGACGGCAAGAAAGTGGTCAACCTGACCTCCAACAACTACCTCGACCTGACCGAGCACCCGAAGCTCAAGGCCGCGGCCAAGGCGGCCATCGACGCGAACGGCGTCGGGACCGCCGCCGTGCGGCCCATCATCGGCACGATGGACATCCATCTCGCGCTCGAGGAGAAGCTGGCCCGGTTCAAGGGCACCGAGGCGGCGCTGACGTTCCAGTCCGGCTTCACGGTCAACGTGGCCTGCTGCCAGAGCCTGATGAGCTCCGACAAGGACCTGCTCATCTCCGACGAGCTCAACCACGCCTCCATCATCGACGGGGGGCGGCTGTCCAAGGCCGTGCGCAAGATCTACCCGCACAAGGACATGAAGGCGCTCGAGGCGATCTTGAAGGAAGGCTCCGGAGCTCGCAGAAGGATGATCGTGACGGACGGCGTATTCTCGATGGATGGAGACGTCGCGCCTCTTCCTCAGATCGTGGAATTGGGGGAGAAATACGGGGCGTTCATCATGGTCGACGACGCGCACGCCTCCGGCGTGATGGGCAAGAACGGCCGGGGCACCCCGTCGCACTTCGGACTCAGCGACCGCGTTCAAATCCAGATCGGCACTCTGTCGAAGGCCGTCGGCTCGGTGGGCGGCTACGTGGCGGGCGAGAGGCGGCTGATCGCTTATCTGACCTCGGTCGCGCGCCCCTTCATGTTCTCGTCCTCCATGCCGCCGTCGGTCGTCGCCACCTGCTCGGCCGCCGTCGACGTCATGCTGAACGAGCCCGAGCGCATTGAGAAGCTGTGGGCCAACGCGCGGCATCTGAAGGATGGGCTGAAAGCCCTCGGCTTCGACACGGGCGCTTCCGAGACGCCCATCACGCCGGTCATGATCGGCGACACCAAGAAAGCGCAGGCCTTCTCGGCGCGCCTGTTCGAGGAGGGAGTGTTCGCGCTGTCGATCTGCTTCCCGATCGTGGCGCGCGGCAAGGACCGCCTGCGCACCATCGTGAGCTCCGGGCACACGGCCAAGGACCTCGATTTCGCGCTCGAGAAGTTCGGGAAGGTCGGGCGCGAGCTCGGCATCATCTAGCGCCCCTTGATAAATCCCGCGAGCGGACTACACTCTGCGGGTGCATCGCGCCGCGGCTTATCTGTTGGCTTCCGTCTGGTTCTCGAACGGATTCGGGGCTAAGGTCGCGGGCCTGGTCCCCCGGCATCGACTGATCGTCGCCCGCTTCTTCGGCGATGGTCCGGCCCCGGCCGTGACGCGCCTCGTCGGTCTCGCGGAGATCGCGATGGCCGCGTGGATCTTGAGCGGCGCGCACCGGCCATTGTGCGCCCTCGCCCAGGCCGCCGTCGTCGCGACGATGAACTCGCTCGAGTATTGGCGCGCGCGGGACCTGCTTCTCTTCCCGGTCTTGATGCCCGTCGCGAACGCGGCGCTGCTCGCCGTCGCCTTCTTGTGGGGCTTCAAGTGATCGCGGCTCTGAAGCGCCATCCCATCCCGATCCAAGCCTTCTTGGACTACTCGCTCGTTTTGACCTACGCGTTTCCGAAGGCGGTCCTCGAGCCGCTCCTTCCGCCGGGGCTGCAACTCGACGTCTACGGCGACTTCGGCTTCCTGGCCATCGCGCTCGTCCAGACGCGCGGGCTCCGGCCCGTGGGGACGCCGGCGTTTCTCGGGCGCGACTTCTTCCTCTCCGGTTACCGCGTGTTCGCCCGCCGCGTGCGGCCCAACGGGCAGATTCTGCGCGGATTGAGGATTCTTCGCAGCGATACGGACAGCCGCCTCATGACGCTCGCGGGGAACGCGCTGACGCACTACAATTATCAGCATTGTGACGTGCGCTCCTCCCGGAGCGGGGGTATCCTTCATCTCGATATCCGAACGCCCCGCTCGGTCGCCGACCTCTCGCTTCAGGCATATGTCGGAGGCGACGCAGCCGTTCTTCCCCGGGCATCTCCGTTTCCCGATTGGAAGACCGCGCGCCATTTCGCGGGGCCGCTCCCGTTCACGTTCGACTACGAAGCCTCCACCCATTCGCTGGTGATCATCGAGGGCGTACGCGAGAACTGGCTGCCGCGGCCGGTCCACGTCGCCGTTAACAAGGCCACGTTCTTCGACGACTCGCGCTTCGCTGCGAGCAAGCCGCTTCTCGCCAACGCTTTCTTCATCGAGCGCATCCCCTATCGCTGGAAGAAGGGCGTGAGGGAGCCGCTGTGAGTTCGGAGAGCGAGACCTCGAAGTCCTGGGAAGGGGCCATGGAGATCATCCGGTTCAACTGGCCCATGTACGCGGTCGCGGTGGCCGTCTGCGGGGCCTGCCTGTGGCGGCGCGACCGGCTCTCGTTGGTCGTGCTCGCGGTCACGGCCTACTGGTCCATCGGCTCCGTCGCCGTCTCGCACTGGATCTACGATCTCTCGCCGCTGGGCCACTGGGATTGGCTCGTCGACTGGATCGGATATGCCGAGGGCCCGTGGGCCATGATCCAAGCGGGCTTCGATTCGTCGCACGGCGCGCTCCGGCGCGCCTTCCCGCGGCCGCCCGAGGCGGTCGTTGATCTGTACGGCGCGCCCGGTGTCGGCGGCGCCTCCATCCGTCGCGCCCGTGCCGAGAACCCTCCAGACGCCCCGGCGCTCCAGTCGCTTCCCGCTGCAAACGCGGCTTACGAGATTGTCGTGGCGATCTTCGCCCTGCACGAGATCCGCTCGCCCGCCGGACGCGAGGCGATGTTCGCGTCGATCCGCGACTCCTTGGCGCCAGGCGGCCGGCTCGTCGTCGTCGAGCACGCCCGCGACTGGCGGAATTTCCTCGCCTTCGGGCCGGGCTTCCTCCACTTCCAGCCGAAGGGGGAGTGGCGGCGCTGCGCCGGGGCCGCGGGGCTGCGGTTCGAGCGGGAGCGATCGATCACGCCGTTCGTGCGGGCGCTGCTTTGGAGCAAGGCATGAATTATCTCTTGCTGAATCTTCGGGTCGCCGGGGGACTCCTCATCGCCCTGGCGTTCGCGCACGAGCCGATCGCGCGGCGTTTCGACTGGCGAGGAGAATCAGCTCGTCTGTCCCCATTTAATCGCCAGGTCCTCCTGGTACATGCCTTCTTCATCGCTCTGACGGTCGGACTCATGGGAGCGTTGGCGTTGTTCTGGGCCGAGGAACTCACCTCGCGGACGCCGCTCGCCGGTCCGCTTTGCGCGGGCCTGACGGTCTTCTGGGCCGCGAGGCTCCTGATTCAATTATTCGTGTATGATGCGGCCCTGTGGCGGGGAAAGCGCTTCGAGACCGCCGCGCATATCGCCTTCACGACATTTTGGCTGTACCTCGTCATCGTCTTCGCCTGGTGCTGGAGCCGTCAACATCTGCAGGTGTCGGGCTTGTAGAACTCCGCGTACGCAGAGTCGGTGCCAGGCGTTAAGAACTCTTCGCGCGAAGAGTTACATCTCCACACTTGACACGGTGAATGATCGGGTGTATCATACTTTCAGGAAATACTGAAAGTTTATGAAGCACGCCGCGCCGCCCGCCGAATCCGCCGGTCTCAAGGCCTCCCGAGAGCGCTTCGTCTCCGCCTGGGGCGACATGGCCTCCAACTGGGGCATCAACAAGACCATGGCGCGCATCCACGCCCTGCTGATGTCCACCGAGACGGCCTGGTCCACGGACGACATCATGGAGAAGCTCTCCATCAGTCGGGGCAACGCCAACATGAACCTGCGGGCGCTGGCCGACTGGGGGCTGATCAAGCGGGTCTCGGTGGGCCACGAGCGCAAGGAGTACTTCGAGAGCGAGAAGGACGTCTGGAACATGTGCTGCCGCATCGCCCGCGAGCGCAAGAAGCGGGAGATCGAGCCGGTGATCGGCACCCTGCAGGAGTGCCTGCGCGAGGCCGGCGAGGGGCACGAGGCCGCCGCTTTCCGCAAGAAGATGAAGGAGCTTTTGGAGCTGGTCCGGACGCTGGATTTCGTGCTCGGGAAGCTGGCCGAGCAGGAGAGGAACGCCGTCATGCCCAAGGTCCTGATGTTGATCAAGGCGATGGGTCATAAGGCGTAGTATAATCATGTCCCCCATGGCGATTTCGTTGCTGAAAGTCGAGGACTCGCTGGCCCGCGTGCGCACCGGGCTCGAGTCCCGCGCGCGGCGCATCGAGGGGCGGGTGGGCCAGGAACTGGCGGCCCACATCTCCCGGCCGGGCAAGATGCTGCGCTCCCGCTTCGCCCTGCTCTTGGCCGGCGCTTTGGGCGTCGATCAAGAAAAGGCCGAGGGCGTCTCCCGGGCCATGGAGCTCGTGCACAACGCGAGCCTGCTCCACGACGACTGCGTCGACGAGGCCGACCTGCGCCGCGGCCACCCGACTCCGAACAAGATCTTCGGCACCACGACGGGCCTTCTTCTTGGCGACCTCGCTTTCTCGCAGGGGCTCGAAGAAGCCATCGATATCTCCCCGAACGCCCCGAGGCTTCTCGTCACCACGGTGCGCGAGATGACGGTCGGCGAGCTGCAGGAGGAGTTCCTCAAGGGCTCCCTCGAGATCGACGAGAAGGCCTACATGGGCGTGGCCTCGCGCAAGACCGGCGCGCTGTTCGAGTGGGCGGGCGCGGTCCTTTCCGAGCTGAGCCCCTTCCCGCACGAGCAAGCCGACCCGCCGCGCCTGGCCTGCGCGGCCGGCATCCTCCTTCAGATCGTCGACGACATCCACGACTACACGCTCGACGAGCGGGTTTCCGGCAAGGACTCCGCCGCCGACCTGGTCAACCGCAAGCTCACTTTGCCGTGCATCTACGCCTTGTGCGACGGCGCGTCGCGCGACGAGTTCCTGAAGCTGTGGGAGTCCGCTCCGGGCGATGCCGAGGCGGCCAAGGCCAAGATCGCCCAGTTCCTCAACGAGCGCGGCCACATCGCGCGCACGCGCAAGATGGGCCGCGAGCTCGTGGACTCGATGCTCTCGATGATCAAGAAGCTGCCCTGCCGCGCCGAGGCGGCCGAGCTCGGCTTCTTCGTCGAGATCATGGCCAAGAGGGAGTTCTAGCCGTGTCGTACGAAGCGCTTCTGCGCAAGGCGTGGAAGAGCGGGGATTTCGTCGTGACGGAGGCGGAGGCCCGGCAGGCCGATCCCGCCGACGAGGCGAGCCGGCGCAAGGTGCGCCGGGAGATGGAAGAGATCGCGGCGCGCGAGACGTGGGACAGCAACTCCTGCCTCGTCGCCCATAGAGAGGGAATCATGAAGCTCGCTCCATTCGTGAAGTTCCGTGAGGAGAAGTTCGGCGCGGTGCTGTTCGAGACGCGCTCCGAGAAGGTGTACACGCTGAGCCCGACCGGCGCGGCCGTCGTCCGCGAGGTGATCGCGGGCGCGGAGGCGGCGAACCTGGTCGCCAAGCTCTCCGAGAAGTTCGAGGACCCGTCCGGCAAGATGGCGCAGGAGGCCTCGGCCTTCCTCGCCCAGCTCAAGGAGAAGGGACTCGTCGTCGAATAAAAAATCCGTCTCGAGGCATCAATGGAAACTCAGACCGCTCCCTCTCCGGACCAGACGGGCACTTCGGACCTCGCCGCGCCGCTGTACGTGGCCTGGCAGATCACCAACGAGTGCAACCTCGCCTGCCTCCACTGCATCGAGGAGTCGGGCCCGGGCAAGGCCTTCAAGGACGAGCTCACGACCGAGCAGGCTTATAACATCATCGATCAGCTCGTGAAGAACGAAGTCCCGTATGTTTCGTTCTCCGGCGGCGAGCCGATGGTGCGGCCGGACTTCTTCGGCATGGTGGAGCGGATCACGAAGGGCGGGGTGGGGCTCAAGATCGAGACCAACGGTCACTATCTTACGCCGGAGAACTGCAAGCGCTTCAAAGACCTCGGAGTAAAAGCCGTTCAGGTCTCGCTGGACGGAGCGAGCACGGCTTCGTTCAACAAGATGCGGGTGCACGGGCGCTTCGAGGAGGCGCTCAACGGCATCAAGAACCTGCGCGAGGCGGGCGTTCCCATCGAGATCAACTTCGTTCCCGCCAAGTTCAACATCAAGGAGATCGGCGAGGCGGTCGATCTGGCGCACAAGATCGGGGCTTATTCTTTCTACACCGGGAAATTGATGTTCACCGGGAACGCCGTGCGGACTTGGGGCATCACCGCTCCCGACGAAGCGGATTATCCTCAGTTCTTCGCGACGCTCAAGCAAAAGACGGAGGAGTACAAGGGCCGCATGCGGGTTTACTTCCACGAAATGGGGCTTTTGGAAGAGCTTCGCTATCGTCTGGAGAACCCGGCCGCTCTCTTCATCATCCTCCCCAACGGAAAGGTCAAGCTGATCAACGCGCTCCCGTTCACGTGCGGCGATCTCAAGACCGACACGCTGGGCCAGGTTTGGAAGCAGTTCCAGACGGCTTGGCAGAGCCCGCGCGTCAGCACGTTCATCGACCGGCTGGCCGAAGATCCCACCATCGTGTCGAGGCTGCACCAGTGGGAGGAGGTCGGCACGAAATGACCGACGTCTTCTCCGCGCCCCACGCGCCGTCCGAGCAGACCTTGATCATGAAGGTCGCCTCGGTCGTGCGCTACCGCTTCTTCCTGTACGCGGGGCTGCTCCCGTATCTTCTGGGAGCGGGGTGGGCGTACGGGGTCGAGAAGACTTTCAAGCCCGGCGTTTTCTGGATCGGGCTTTTGGGCATCTTCCTGTCTGTCGTCGGGGTGGAGAGCTTCAACGAGTACTTCGACGCCAAGATGGGGACGGATCGCGTGTTCAATCCCGACGCCGAGGAGTACATCCCGGAATGGATGTTCTCGTTGGGGGTGGCGGCGTTCGCGCTCGCGGCGGCGATAGGGATGTATTTAGCCTGGGAAGGCGGCTGGCCGGTGGTGCTCTACACGCTGCTGGGCGGCGCCGCGGCGGTCTGGTACGTGGGCCCGCCGGTGCGCTGGGTCTACCGCGGACTGGGGGAGACGGTGATCGGGCTCTCCTATGGACCTTGGATGGTGCTCGGGTCGGTCCAACTGCACACTCACCATTTCTCGTGGGGCGCTTTGCTGGCCTCGCTGGTGCCGGGACTGCTCATCATGGGCTTGGCCACCGTCAATAATATCCCCGACTTCCATCAGGATCGACTCGTCGGCAAGAAGAACCTGGTCGTTCGCCTGGGCCGCAAGAACGGCCGCTACCTTTACCTGGCGCTGTCCGGGCTGGGACTGCTGGTCTGTGCGGGCGGAGCGGTCGCGGGCATCTTTCCGCGAGCGGCGGTGCTCGCGGCCGCGGCGGGAACCCCTCTTTGGTACTTGAGTCTCAAGGCCGGTCAAGATACTTGGGACACTCCCCGATTGTTCGTGCCCGCGGTGATGCGCATCGTCCAATGCTACGCGCTCACGACGGCCGTCTTCGCCTTGGCGGTGGCGTTCGGAGCCTAAGATGAGAATCGACTCCTTCGCCGCTCCGACGATGGTGACCTGGCAGCTGACGCGGGACTGCAACCTCGCCTGCCTGCACTGCTGCACGGACTCGGCGCCGGGGAAGGCTCTGCCTCACGAGTTGTCGCGCGAGCGGGCGCTGTCCCTCTGCCAAGAGATCGTCGCGGCGGGTGTTCCTTACGCCATGATCGTGGGCGGGGAGCCGACCTTGGTGCCGCACTTCGCCGAGGTGTGCAAGACGCTCTCCGACGGGGGCGTTCTCCTCAAGATCGAGACGAACGGGCGCTCCTTCGACGTTTCCACGGTCGAAGGGCTGGCGATCCGCTCCATCCAGATCTCCATCGACGGGGCGACGCCGGAGACGTTCGCCAAGCAGCGGGTCGGGGGGGAATTGTCCCGGGTGCTCGACTCCTGCCGGGCGGTGCGTTCCGCGGGGCTTCCTCTCGAGATCACGTTCGCGCCGACCAAGCTCAACATCCACGAGGCCTCGGCGGTGATCGACCTGGCGCTGGAGCTGGGGGCGTTCCGCTTCAACACGGGCGAGCTGATGCGGCTGGGGACGGCCGCCAAGCTCTGGGACAAGCTCGAGCCGTCTCCCGAGCAGTATAAAGATTTCCTTTGCCTGTTGGAGCGCCGTGAAAAGGAGCTGGCGGGCAAGCTCGAGCTGTGCTTCCGTCCCTTCTCCCTCAACGAGGAGCTCAAGGGGCGGCAGCTGGAGCCCTCGGGGACGCTCCTCGTCCTTCCCGATGGTCGCGTAAAAGTGACAGCGCCGCTCCCTTACATTTGCTCAGATTTGACGAAGCATTCGTTTCTCGAGGCGTGGGACGCGTATCGCTCGGCGTGGAGCGATCCTCGCGTGCGCAACGGCCTCGCGCATCTCGCCGCGGACCCGGCGTTCTCGGCGAAGGCTAATCAGTGGGTCTCTTTGGATTCGTTGCACAGCGATTTGCCGGTGGTGGTCTGACCGGCAAAATGGAGTAATACATGAACGACCAGAAGACCGTGACCGACGTGAAGGCTCAGCCCAAGCTCGCTTGGGAGACTCCCTCTCTCGAGGAAGTTTCCGAGCGCGTGATGGCTCAGCCGTACATTCGGTTCACGTGACGGACCGGAGGGGGGCGGCGGTGGGCGACTACCACGCCCCCCTCTTTCTTGCTTGGCAGTTGACCAACAACTGCACGGGGCGGTGCCTGCATTGCTGTGAGGAGTCCGGCAAGGAGTTCATCTGGAAGGACGAGATGAACCGGGAGCAGGCCTTAAATCTGACGCGGCAGATCGTCTCCAACGGGATCGCGTACGTGGCGTTCGGGGGCGGGGAGCCGATGTCCTCGCCGTGGGTGTGGGAAATCTTCGAGACTCTCACCGCCGGCAAGGTCGAAATCAAGATCGAGACCAACGGGCTCGATCTCGACGATGCGGCCTGCGACCGGCTCAAGGCGATGAACATCGCCTGCGTTCAGATCTCCATCGACGGGGCCACTCAGGCGGTTCACGAGAAGCTCCGCCCGGGCTCGGGCTACAAGCCGGCGTGGGAGGCTCTGGAGCGGCTCGCGAAGCGCGGGCTGGAGCCCGAGCTGGTGTTCATTCCGACGCGGATCAACGTTCAAGACGCCGTCGCTATCTACGAGCAGGCGACGAAGGCGGGGGTGCGCACGTTCGTGACGGGGCCGATGATGCGGCTGGGCCGCGCGGCGCACGCTTGGGACACGCTGGCTTGCTCGGACGAGGACTGGGCAGAGGCGGTGATGGGGCTCAAGGCGGGCGCGGCGGCGCTCAAGGGGCCGAGGCTGGCGGTGTATCCGTGGGGGATTCAGCAGGAGATGAAGACCCGGGCCGAGAGTCCTCAGTCGATGGTGCTGGTGGTGCCCAACGGGCGCGCCAAGCTGCTCAACGCTCTGCCGTTCGCCGTGGCCGACCTCAAGACGGAGTCACTTGCCTCGGCCTGGCCTAAGGTCGGCGCCGCGTGGAAGTCCAAGGAAGTGCAGGACTTCGTGCGCCGCGCTCAGACCGAGACCGACCTGCTCAAGCACGCCAACGAGTGCTGGGATTTGGTCGTTGCCGCGTAAGCATCTAACGCGAGACTTGCTGACTCGTTGGCAACCTGGCGAAATCTCAATATCCCCTCTACAATCTGAGCAAGATTACGTTCCGCTGTGCCTGATAAGGGCATTAGTGAGGTGACTGATGGAATTCGTTCGAAACTATGGCAAGGAACTGGTCGCTCTGGCGGTCCCGTTTGTATCACTGATTCTTAACGCTATTTTCCAGGCGAAGGCTCGCTTGGTTCAAGCGATTCCCCATACTTTTACTTTCCTTGTCCATGAGCCATTGAAGGATGCGGAAGGAAAGATCATCCAGCCGACTCAGACCGCTCATACAAGATCTAAATTGATTGGAAACACGGGACAGGTGACTGCCACTGGAGTCGAAGTCGTTTTTAACTGGAAGCCGCAATACATCAATGTATGGCCACCCCGGCATTTTGACGAGAGGATTGAAGCCGACAAGCGCTACAGCCTGCTTTTCGGCAGTCTTGCGCCGAATGAATACCTCAACATCGAATCACTCTCAATTAACATGAATTTGCCTGAGGTCGTTCTTGTGAGAAGTGATCAATGCTTGGCGGAGGCTGTCGAGGTCTATCCGCAGCAGGTTTTCCCCAAGTGGCAGCGCGGCATGTTCGTCGTCCTCTTTTTCGCGGGTATTGGTGCCGTAGTCTATATCGCCATCATCGTATTGCAGTTTCTCGTTTTAGGGACGCCGTTCGGTCATTAGACTCCTTGCGACTAATGAGCACAGGAACAATCACGTCAGTAGAACTGGGATCGCCGACGACAGGGCGATCGTGGACAGCAAATGAAGGCTTTTCTTTATCTGCGAATATCTGTTCGGTCCTTGGCTTCATTTTCACTCTCATAGTGTTGGTCAAGGTAAAACGCATACAGCAAGACTACCTCGCTCAAGCCAGGCTCCCAGACCTGCAAAAAAAGATTCGCGGTCACCGCTCGACCCTTTCTAAGCTGCTCAACCAGACAGACCTGGCTGCGTTGCGCCACGAAATCGATGCCGAGATGCAGAAGTGCGATGCGAATCTGAAAAATCTCATCCCAAAGCTGAGCCCAAAACAGGCGCTAAGCGTTTCTTCTCTAGTAACTAAGATCGGCGCAATACTCAATGCGAAGACGGTCTGCGACCGCGAACAAGTTCGCGCGATATATCTAGGCTTGGTTGGAATCGAAGAAGAACTGGATAATCTTGGTGAGGACATGAAATGGAGGCCGCGCGAATGACCCAGGAAAACAAAACGGCCCGGGCCATGTTTCTCTTCTTGAAATTAACACAGGATGGGAAATTGATCTGGACAGCTATGGATCCATCTCCAGATACGATGGAGGATGGGAATAAAGTAGTGAGGGTGATGTATGTAGCGAAGAAAGACGATAGGATGCTTCGCCTATACCACTACCGATTCCGGTCATATACTGACGAGGACGAATGGCATTGGGAAGACAGCATTGCTCTCGAAGTGTCGGATCCCAAGGGGCTTTCCTGGTGGAGCTTTCCCCGCAATCGAGTGATATGGGATTTGTATGAAGCAGTGAAATTCAAAACCACGAAGGTCGACGAATTTATTGACAATCTCTTTAGCCAGCAATAAATCTTTCGAACAGGTGAAAGAAGAGCGCGGCATTGGGACGTCCCGATAATGAAGAAAGCTTATTATTCAGTACGCGCCGGTAAGCACCCCACCGGCGGTCGTCTCGATCTTAATGGCATTAAGTATTTGGCTGACTCTGCATTTTCACAGTTTTGGGAGCGCGGATATTTCCAAGAAGTGTTTGGCCATAATTGTGTAGATGCTGGTCTCATTCCCGGCCGAGCGGGTACAGATATTAAGGCGTTCTTCTTCAACAAGCTCAGACGGCATGATATATGGCCGATCGCCGAGAACATCAAAGACTACGATGAGGGCGATCTCTTCGATGTGATCGAGTTGCTACATGACTGTGTTTCGAGACCAATCGGGGGAAATTTCCATTCCTGGAACGAGTGTGGTTGGCATTACGAGACCTTTGATCAGCAAGCTGGACAAAAGGAATTTCGCGCCTCAATGAACGAAATTCTCCGGGACTACAAGATCGGATATGAGCTGACAGCTAACGGAGAAATCGTTTCGCTTGCTCCGCGAGGCTTGGGCGACCTGGAGCGTGCACCGGCGCCGCCCGCCGACCCCGAAAATGTTCTGGCAAGAATGAATGCTGCTATCGACAAGTTCAGACGGCGAGACGCAACCTCAGATGATCGCCGCGATGCCGTTCGTGATCTCGCGGATATCCTGGAATTCTTGAGGCCTCGCGCAAGAAAAATTCTAACGACGAAGGATGAGGCTGAGTTGTTCGACTTGGCGAACAATTTCGGAATTCGTCACCACAATTCGAAGCAGAAGACCGCATATGACAAGCCGATCTGGCTTAGTTGGATGTTCTATCACTACCTGGCGACAATCCATGCTCTAACGAGACTTATAGAAAAAGCCTCCCAGCAGAATAGACGTTGAGCGTGATTCATGAACAGATGGAACATCCCGCCATGGCTTGAAGTCGAGGTCCTTGCCCGGGACACGAGTTGTGTTTATTGCCGTGTCCCCTTTCAAAAGTCCAGCCGGAAGTCGCTCGCGACCTGGGAGCACATCGTCAATGACGCTCGCATTGTTACGCGTGAGAATATCGCCCTATGCTGCTTTTCGTGCAATTCGAGCAAAGGTGCTAAGCTGCTTGCGAAATGGCTTGAATCCGCCTTCTGCCGTAGCCGCGGAATTACAAGGGAGTCCGTCGCCGATGTTGTGAAACGAGCTCTCGAATTCACGCCATCGCTGCCATGAGCAAGATCGGTCCTGCGCGCGTTCGTTTGCCGGTGGCCGTGGCCATAGTGCTTTTTCTCGGAACATTCATTTTCCTTGTCGAAGGCGCGCTGGTAAAGAGGTACTGCCCGCACGTGTTTGATCAGCATGCCACGACCGTAACCTCTATCAGTGGTCCCATGGATTTTTCCAGTAAGCTTCCCGAGCCGCCTGCGGCCGTTCCCATCCAGGACGTTCCAATCAACTGGACAGAGGATCTCGTCATGCTCGGATGCCTTCTAAATTCGTTCCTATTGGCTGCGGGCATTGTTCGTCTCATTAATGCTGTCATAGGCCACCTAAGCAAAAGGGCAGCGCCCTAGGACCTTTTCCTGTCACATCGTTCCCCAAGGGCCCAGCCACCCCTCGTAAAACCCCGCTAAACTGAAGCCATGCGTAGGCTTCTCGCCGTCCTCCTGGCGTGCGCTCCCATCCTCTCCGTCCCCGCCCACGCCCAAGTCGTCGAACGAGCCGTCGCCCCCGTCTCGCCCATCGTCCCCGTCATCCCGAGCGGCGCCTTCCTCAAGGCCCTGACCCTCCAGACCCAAACCCTCTCCGCCGCCCCCATGGCCCTCCCGCACGCCTTCGCCGCCACCGTGGCCCCCGCGCCCATCGCCGCCGCCCCGGAAGCCTTCGCCGCGCGCGCCGCCCTCGTCGAGGCCTTGGCCGTCCCGCAGACCGCCCTCCCGGCCCTCGCCGCCACCGCCCGCGCCGCCGGCACCGAGAAGGGGGAGAAGGCCGCCACCGCTCTCGAGCAGCTCCACCAGACCATCCAGCACGCTCCCGCCGCCGAGCGCCGCGACCTTGCCAAGCAGGCCGCCAAGTTGAATGCACTGTTCGACGGCTCCACCGCCGCCCCCGGCGAGGGCGTCGACCTCTCCGCACTGCCCACCGTCGAGGACGGCCCCGGCAAGAAGAAAGCCGAGAAGCAGCGCCAAGAGGAGATCGAACAGATCCGCCTAATGCAGAAGGAGATGTACGCCGGCGGTCAGAAGGCCGTGCTCGTCATCGTCGACGGCCTGGACAGCGCCGGCAAAGGCGGCGTCGTCGACGCCTTCCGCGGCATCAACCCCTCCTGGACCCGCACCGAGCAGTTCAAGAAGCCCACCCCCGAGGAGTTCGCCGAGCACTTCCTCGCCAGAACGAAGAGGAAAGCCCCGCAGGCGGGGGAATCCAAGATCGTCTTCTTCGACCGCTCGCACTACGAGGACATCATCGTCCCCACCGTCATGCGCGACCTGCACAAGAAGGATGCGGACAACCCCAAGGCCATGTTCTCAGACGAGGAGATCGAGTCCCGGTACAAGCAGGTCATGGACTTCGAGAAGGAGATGGCCGCTCGCGGCGTGACCATCGTCAAGATTTACTTGAACATGTCGAAGGACGAGCAGTACCGGCGCCTGCAGGACCGCCTGGAGAAGCCCGACAAGCGCTGGAAGAGTCCCGCGGACAAGAAAGGGAAGATCTCCGACCACGAGACCCGCAAGAACTGGGATTTCTGGGTGAAGGCCCGCCACGGAATCATCGCCCGCACCACCCCGTGGTGGTCTCAGTGGCACGTTATCGGCGCCGATAATAAGGCCACCCGCGATCTGGCCGCCGTGAAGATCGTGAGGAAGGCCATGGAGCGGATGCGCCTGAGCTTCCCGCAGCATCCCGAGATGGACGGCGTCAAAGTCCCGAAGTAAAATTTTATACGTCGATTAGCGCAATCTACGTATAAAACTCAGCCCTGGTACATCCCCGGATTGGTCGTCGTCCCGGACCCTGTCGTCCCGCCCGAACCCCCTGACCCGCCCGCGCCCGGAGAGGCCGGCTTCTGCGGCTCGTTGAGGATGTGCACGTCCACGTCCAGCCGCGCCCCCATCACGCCCAGCCAGCGCAGGTCGTCGCGCTCGAACTTGAGCCGAGGACCTTGCTTGCGGTGGATCTGGCAGGACATCTCGATCTTGCACTCGCCGGCCAGCGCCCCGATTTTCTGCGCGTAGGGCGCCAGCCGCTTGATCATCTCCTTGAGATGGTCGTCGAGGGAGTCCGTGATGCGCGACTTCGACTGGAGGATGAAGCCGTGCTCCTTCTCCTTCGCCCCGAACGCCCCGCGCACGTCGCCGGTCTTCCAGAAGTCGTCCGGCTTCAAGCCCGTGCGCGCCTCGATGTCCTGGGCCGTCAGCTTCGCGCTGAAGATGTTGAAGGTGACGACCGTCTGCTCGCGAGTGATGATCATGCGCGACTAGTTTAGCAATCCGCCATCAATGCCGGAAGTGGCGAACGCCCGTCGCCACCAGCGAGATCCCGCGCCGGTCGCAGGCCTCAGCCGCGTCCTTGTCGCCCGAGGCCCCGCCCGGATGCATGATCGCCGTGACCCCGCCGTCGGCCGCCGCGTGCACGTGCTCGGACGTGAGAGCCCCGTCGGAGGCCATCACCAGAGGCTCGCCCGCCGCCAGGATCGGATGACGCTCCTGGGACTTCACCAGCGCCAGCCGCACCGCGTCCAGCCGCGACGTCTGCCCCGAGCCCACCCCGATGATCGACGTGCCCCGCGCGATCACCGCCGCGTGAGTGCGCGCGTGCATCGCCGTGTGCCAAGCGACCACGAGCCCCGCCGCCTCGCGCTCCGTCGGCGGGCGCTTGGCCGCGGACTTGGGCTCGCCCATGAACGGCCGCTGGTCCACTTCCTGCACCAGCATCCCGCCCGCCACCGCGCGCAGGTCCAGCTCGCTGGGAGCGATGAGAGTGGAGGGGAGCGTCACCAGGCGGATGTCCTTCTTGGTCTTGAGAAGACGAAGGGCTTTCGGCGAGAACTCCGGCGCCGCGATGCAGGAGACGAACTCCTCGGCGAAGAACGAGGCCGCTTCCTCGTCGACTTCCCGGTTGACCGCCGCCGTGCCGCGGAAGCAGCCCCGCGGGTCGCCCGCGTAGGCGCGGCTCGCCGCCTTGGCTAAATCTTCCGCTGTCGCGAACCCCGCGGGCACCGCGTGCTTCACGATCGCGCACGCCGGCTCTCGAAACGCGGTGACCAGCTCCCAAGCCGTTTCCAGGTCGAGATAGTGTCCGTACACGAGCGGCCTCCCGAAGACGAGCTGGGCCGCGTTGAGTCCCCAGGGCCGCGCGCCCGAGAGGACGTAGAAGGCGCCGTTCTGGTGCGGATTCTCGCCGTAGCGGAGATCGGAGCTCTTTTTGAGCGCGACCACGACCTCGTCGGGAAGCTTGTCCCACTTGCCGCCGAGGTACTGAGCGACGGTCGAGTCGTAGTAGGCGGCGTAGTGGAACGCCTTGGCGGCCAACGTCTGCCGGCGGTCGGGGAGCATGCGGTCGTAGGCTTTGAGCGTCTCCACGGCCTGCTGATAGTCGTCCGGATCGCAGAGCGGGATCACCTGCTTGAAGTTCCGGGCCGCCGCGCGCAGCAGCGTGGGGCCGACCGGATCGACGTAAGTGAGGACTTCCTCCAGCGACAGGGAGGTGTCGGCCGTCGCCTGCGCCAGCGGGTAGAAATTGACCGCGACCAAGTCGATCGTCGGCTTCTCCCCGGCGATCGCCGCCACGATCTTCGGGTGAAGCATCCCCAGCGCGTCGGCCGGCAGGCGCTCGCCCGTGAGCTCCGACAGGGAGATGTGCCGCGCCTCGGCCTGCCGCAAGGCCGTGGCCGTGGGGCCGGTCGCGACGAGCTCGAAACCGAGGTCGAGCAGCGAGTGGGCGAACTCCACGATGCCCGTCCGGTCGGCGACGTGCAGCAGCGCCACGCGCGGCCGGTCGCGTTCCTTGCGCGGGCTCACGGCAGCATCTCCTGGAACTGCTTCTCCGTCAGCACCTTGACGCCTAAATCCGCTGCCTTTTTGAGCTTCGAGCCCGCGGCTTCTCCGGCAACGAGGTACGTGGTCTTCGAAGAGACCGAGCCCGAAGCCTTGCCTCCCAACGACTTCACCTTCTCCTCGGCTTCCTCGCGAGTGAAGAGGGAGAGCGCTCCGGTGAAGACGAAATTCATGCCCGCAAATGGCGCTCCGGCCGCGATCTTGCGCTCGGGCTTGGGCATGCGCACTCCCGCTTTGCGAAGCCGCGCGACCAGGGAACGCCCCGCTTCCGACGAGAAAAACTCGTGGATCGACTTCGCGACGATAGGCCCGATGTCGGCCACGGACTGGTAATCCGTTTCGCTTGCCTTGAGCATCTCATCTATATCGAATCGTTCGGCCAGCTGTTCAGCCGTTTTCTCTCCGACTTGCCGGATGCCCAAGCCATTGATCACCCGATCGAGCGGCTTGTCCTTGGACGCCTGTATCTGCGTCAACAAATTCTCCGCCTTCTTTTCAGCGAACAACTCGAGGTCGAGGAGCTGATCTTTGGTGAGCGTGTAGACGTCCGCGACGTCCTTCACGAGCTTCTTTTCGACCAGCTGATCCACCGCCGAGTCCCCGAGCCCCGCGATGTCCATCGCACCGCGCGAGGCGAAGTGCTCGAGCGTGCGCCGCAGCTGGGCCGGGCAGGAAGGATTGTCGCAGCGCCATGCGACCATCCCTTCCTCCTGGACCAGCGGGCTGCGGCACACGGGGCATTTGGCGGGAACCTTGATGGCTCGGACTTTCTCTCCTTCCTTGACGACTTTGACGACCTTCGGGATGACCTCCCCGGCGCGCTCGATGAGCACCGTGTCCCCGATGCGGAGCTTGAGACGCCGGACTTCCTCGAAGTTGTGCAGCGTGACCGAGGAGATCGTGACCCCCGCGCAGAAGACCGGCTTGATCTTCGCCACGGGAGTGACGGCCCCCGTGCGTCCCACGGAGAATTCCACGTCCTCGACGACGGAGCTCGCCTGCTGGGCCGGATACTTGAAGGCCACGCCCCAGCGCGGGCTGCGCGCCGTGAAGCCCAGCCGCCTTTGCTGCGCGAAGGAGTCCACCTTGACGACCAAGCCGTCGACCGCGTAGGCCAGCGTCGGCATGACCTTGTCCTTGAAGCGGGAGAAGCAGCCCACGACCCCGTCGATCGAGTCGAAGCGCTCGAAGGAGTTGGCGCGGATGCCGAACGCGGCGCAGCGCTCGAGGAATTCGGCGTGGGACGCCGGTTCCTTCGCGCCCTCCCACAGGCCGTAGGAGTGAGCGGTGAAGCGCAGGCGGCGCGCCGCCGTGATCCCGGGGTCCTTCTGCCGCAGGGAGCCCGCCGCGCAGTTGCGCGGGTTCACGAAGGGCTCGTGCCCCGCCGCCTTCTCGTCCTCGTTGATCTTCTCGAAGTCGGCGAAGGTCATGTACACCTCGCCGCGCAGCTCGAGCTTGTCCGGCACCTCGCCGCGCAGGCGCAGGGGGATCGCCTTGATCGTGCGCGCGTTGGCCGTCACGTCCTCGCCCGTCTCGCCGTCGCCGCGCGTGGCCGCCCGCGTCAGGACGCCGTTCTCGTACGTCAGCGCGCAGGACAGCCCGTCGATCTTCGGCTCGACGAGGTAGGAAGGGGCCTCGCCCGGCGGGAGGTTCTTATGCACGCGCTCGTCCCAGGCGCGGATCTCATCCTCGGAGTAGGAGTTGTCCAGCGACAGCATCGGCCGCGCGTGGCGGACCGGCTTGAAGTCGGAGGAGACGCCGCCGGAGACGCGCTGGGTGGGGGAATCCGGCGCGACCAGCTCCGGCTGCGCCGCCTCGAGCTCCTTGAGCCGCGCCATGAGCTTGTCGTACTCGGTGTCCGAGATCGTCGGCGCGTCGAGCAGGTAGTAGCGGCGGTCGTGCTCGCGGATCTCCTCGCGGAGAGAAGCCGCCTCGGCGGCGGCGCTTTTCTTCTTGGGGTTCGCCACGAGGGGCATCTTACCAAAGGAGAAAAGGCTTGACGCGGCGTCCATCGATCCGGCTCCGCGTCCGCGTTAAGATGGACGCGGGGGGGGGAGGTGGCCCATGGCGGACGCGTTCCGCGGCGTCTCGGGGGCGGCATCGGCCCTGGTGATCGCCCTGCCCCTGGGCGGCGTCCTGCTCGCCGCGGCGGCGCGGCGCCGGGAGGAGCGCCCTCGCCCGGGCCCGCCCGTCTATCACTTCTGGACGAACCTCGCCTTCGGCGTCGTCAGCGGCGCCGCCGCCACCTATGTCACGTCGTCGCCCGAGGCCTCGATGCGCGGCTTCCTGCACGTCCAAGGCTGGGGCGTGCTGCGCTGGCTGGGGATCGGCGGCTGGCGGAACGTCGCGGTCAGCTTCGTCGCGCTGGACCTGGCCAATTGCCTCAACCACCGGCTTTTCCACCACGTCCCGCTGTTCTGGCGCTTCCACAAGGTGCACCACAGCGAGATCCACTTCGACTACAGCACCTTCTTCCGCACGCACGCGGGCGAGATCGTGCTCGACTGGCTGCCCGGCATGTTCTGGATCGCCCTGCTCGGACCCACCATGGCGGCGACGCTGGTCTATGAGGTCTTCGACCGCCTCTGGAGCCAGGCCCAGCACGCCAACCTGAAGCTTCCGGCCGAATGGGAGACCGCGCTGAGCCGCCTCATCATGACGCCGGAGAAGCACTTCATCCACCACTCCTCGAACGCCGCGCAGACCAACTCCAACTACGCGACGTTCTTCGCCTGGGACCGCCTGATGAACACCTTCCGCGCCGACGATCCCGGCTCGGTCGCGCCGGGCCTCGAGGGGTACCGCGATCCCGAGGCCCTGGGCTTCTGGTCGCTGATGGCGATGCCGTTCCGCTAAGGCTCGGGCTCCGGCGGAGGCGCCGGCTTCTTGGCCTTCGCCTTCTTCGGCTTCGGCTCCTCGCGCACGGCCTTCAGCGCGTCGAGGACGCCGTTGACGAAGCGCGTGGCCTCCTCGGTGGAGTACTTGCGCACGATCTCAATGGCCTCGTCGATGACGACCCCGAGCGGCGTCTCGGGCCGGGACGTGAGCTCGAAGGCCGCGAGCCTCAGGACGTTGCGGTCGACGGCCGCCATGCGGTTCATCGCCCAGTTCTCGGCGCGGGCCTGGATGGTCGCGTCGAGCTCCTCGATCCTGCCGAGCGCGCCGAGCGCCAGGTCGCGCGCGAAGGCGAGCGTCTCCGCGTCGGCCTCGCCGCCCTCGCGGCGCGTCACGATCGCGAAGGCCTCCTCGGCGGGCGTGCGCGACACGTCCGCCACGTACAGCGTCTGCAGCGCGATCTCGCGAGCCAGCCGGCGCCTACCCACGGGCGAGCTCCTCGCGCAGGGCCACCATCTCGAGGGCGGCCAGCGCCGCCTCCTTGCCGCGGTCCAGCGAGCCCTTGGTGCGAGCCATGGCCTGCTTCCACGTCGCCGGCGTCATCACGCCGAGGATCACGGGCACGCGCGCGTCGACGGAGATGCGGTGCAGGCTCTGCACCAGCGAGCGCGAGATGTGGTCGTTCTGGGAGGTCTGGCCCTTGAGCACGCAGCCCAGCGCCACGACGGCCGCGTAGCCGCCCTCCCGCGCCAGCTCGTTGACCGTCCAGGGCAGCTCGTAGCCGCCGGGGACGTGGACGACCTTGAGCTGGGAGTCCGTCCAGCCCTCGGCCTTGAAGGTCTTCAGGCAGCTGGCCAGCAGCCGCGAGGTGACCTCCTCGTTGAACCGCGACACGACGACGGCGACTTTTTTCACGGTCAACGGGCCTCCTGGAATTCCAGCATGTGCCCCAGCTTGCTCTTCTTCGTGCGCAGATAGCGCGCGCTGTGCGGCGTCGAGGCCATCTGGAGCGGGACGCGCTCCGAGACCTTGAGGCCGTAGCCCTCGATGCCGACGATCTTGCGCGGGTTGTTGGTGAGGAGCTTGATCGTGGTCAGGCCGCAGTCGGCCAGGATCTGCGCGCCGATGCCGTACTCGCGCAGGTCGGGCTTGAGCCCGAGCTTCAGGTTCGCCTCGACGGTGTCGAGGCCCTTGTCCTGCAGCGCGTAGGCGCGGATCTTGTTGATGAGGCCGATGCCGCGGCCCTCCTGATTGAGGTAGACGAGCACGCCGCGGCCCGCCGCGGCGATCTGCTTGAGCGCCGCCTCGAGCTGGAGGCCGCAGTCGCACTTCTGGGAGAACAGCGCGTCGCCGGTCACGCAGGAGGAGTGCACGCGCACGAGCGCGCCCTTGGCGCCCTCGACGTCGCCCTTGATCAGGGCGAGGTGCACCTTGCCCGTCAGCTGCTCCTCGTAGACGCGGATCGTGAAGTCGCCCCAGCGCGTGGGCAGGCGCGCGGCGGCCTTGCGCTCGACGAGGCGGTCCATGCGCCGCCGGTAGTCGATGAGGTCGGCGATGGTCACGATCTTGAGCTTGTGCCTTTGAGCGAATCGGCGGAGCTGCGCGGTCCGCGACATGGTCCCGTCGGCGTTGAGGATCTCGCAGATGACGCCGGCGGGCTTGAGGCCCGCCAGGCGCGCGAGGTCGACGGCCGCCTCGGTGTGTCCCGCGCGGACCAGCACGCCGCCTTCCTTGGCGCGCAGGGGGAAGACGTGGCCGGGGCGCATCAAGTCCTCGGGCTTGGTCTTGGAGTCGAGCAGCGCGGCGATCGTGGCGGCGCGGTCCTTCGCGGAGATGCCGGTGGTGGTGCCCTTCTTCGCGTCGACGGAGACCGTGAACGCGGTGTCGCGCCCGGCGCCCGGGCCGTGCACGTTCGCCGCGTCCACCATCTGCCCGAGCTTGAGCTGGTGCAGGCGCGCCGCGGGCATGGGCACGCAGATGAGGCCGCGCGCGTGCACCGCCATGAAGTTGACCGCCGCGACGCCGCACTTCTCGGCGGCGATGACGATGTCGCCCTCGTTCTCGCGGTCGGGGTCGTCGACGACGACGACCATGCGCCCCTTGCGGACGTCGGCGACGGCGTCCTCGATCCGGTGGAATCCTTTCGCGGGCTTCATCGGCGGCTCCTCAGCGTGCGGGCGGCGTTGACGGCGTAGCGGGCGAGCGGATCGATCTCCAGGTTCACCCGGTCGCCCGTCTTGCGGCCTCCGAGGTTGGTGTGAGACAGCGTGTGCGGCACCAGCATGATCTCCAACCACGACGGGCCGACCTCGGTCACGGTCAGGCTGATCCCGTCGACGGCGACCGAGCCCTTCTCCGCGACGAAGCGGCGCAGCGAGCCGGGCAGCTCCAGGCGAAGACGATAGAAATCCTTGTCCCACGGGGCGAGGGCTAAGATCTTCGACGGGGCGTCGACATGTCCGCTCACGAAATGCCCGCCGAGCTCATCTCCCATCCGGAGAGACGTTTCCAGGTTCACGCGAGCGCCCGGCTTCAGCGCTCCCAGGCTCGTGCGCGACCAAGTCTCCGGTCCGACCTCGAAATCGTGGACGTCATTCTTGGTCGCGACGACGGTCAGACAGACGCCGTTGATGGCGATGGACGCTCCCAGGTCGGGCTTCTTTATTTTCGCGCGGATCGAGAGCCGTGCTCCTTCGCGCTTCTCTACTTTTCCCAGGACGCTTATTATTCCAGTGAACATCAGATCAATCCTTCCACCAGCCAATCGTCCCCGACTTTCTTCATCGTCGGCGCTTTCAAGCGCGGCGCCGTGTTGGGGTCGTCGGCGCCGGACAGCAGCTTCGGCGCCAGGAACACGCGCGCCTCGTCGACGAGACCGGCGCGCAGGAAGGCGGCGTGGATCGTGGGCCCGCCCTCGAGCAGGAGCGTGCCGACGCCGTCGGCCGCGAGGTCGCGCAGGACGCCGCGCAGGTCGCCGGGCTTCTTCACGCGGTAGACCACGGTCGGGACGGCGTCGTCGAAGACCCGCGCCGTCGGCGGCAGGGGGCGCCGGCCGGCGAGGACGACGCGCAGCGGGTTCGGCCCCGCGCCGTGGGAGGTCAGCGCCGGGTCGTCGGCCAGCACGGTGCCCGCGCCGACGAGGATGGCGTCGAGCTCCGCGCGCATCGCGTGCACGGCGTCGCGCGCCGGCTTGCCCGTGACCCAGCGCGAGCGCCCCGACGCGGCGGCGGCCTTGCCGTCCAGCGACAGCGCGGTCTTGAGGATCACCCACGGGCGGCCGCGGCGCATGCGCGAGAAGAAGCCGCGGTTGAGCGCCTCCGCCTCGGCCGCGAGCTCCGCGCGGCGTTCGACGCGGACGCCGGCGCGTCGCAGGAGCGCGGCACCGCGGCCCGAGACCTTCGGGTTCGGGTCGAGAGAGGGGAATACCACGTGCTTGATCCCGGCGAACGCCAGCGCTTGCGCGCACGACGGCGTCTTTTTGCCCGCGAACGGCGCGCAGGGCTCCAGCGTCACGTAAGCTGTGGCCCCCTTCGCATGAATGCCCGCTTTTTTTAGAGCGACGGCCTCGGCATGAGGTCCGCCGAAGCGCGTATGCGCGCCTTCGCCGACGACTCGGCCGTTATTCACGAGAACACAGCCGGCTCGCGGGTTCGGGCTGACCGCGCGCGGCGGGACGCGCGCTGATAACATGACGGCGCGCTTCAAAAATAGGATGGAATTGATTTTATTGTGCTGCACTTGGCATAAACCGGCGATTTCTTAAAGTGGTCCAGCCGTAAGAGTCAGCGCTCATCGGAGCCTATATAAACCGACATTGGGATTCCCGGCCTCGATCCGTTCTCTCGCGCAATGCAATTCCAGGCCTGTCGTATTTAGGAATTCGATATCTGCGCCGGCTAGTTTGGCTGCCTTCGCTACGACGCTCGCGGCCGAATAGTACGTGCCGTTAAGTTTGCCTCCACGTCCTCGTTGTCTAATGAGGCTGCGGCTTAACGCGGATGGCAGTTCTTCGAGAATCTGGTAGGCAGTCAGATATGGTTTTAATACAGGATATCTTTGACTGGAGCGTTTGAGCGCGCTGCGGACATCATCATACTTTCTTATCGCAAAAAACCTCCTGATGTTGTTGAACTCACCTATACCGACCCCCACCGCGCCCACTGCTAATAGAATCAACGCCATCTTCTTATTTAGTATGGCAGGGTCGATCGGAATTTTCATATGAGCGTTAGAGAAAACTATTTAAGCGTCACTTCCCAATGGCCGCCTCGATCCGGTCCGACGCGATGGAGCAGTTTTTTCTTCTTGAGGCTCGCGATGTTGTTTTCGACCGCGGTCGTGCTGATATTGAGTTTCTTGGAGAGCAACTTGATCGTGGCCCGCTTGTCATTCAGAACGGCATGGAGGATCTTCTTCTCGGTTTCTCCCAATCTTACTCCCAACTCTTCTCCCAACCTCTCCCAACCTTTCTCCTCAACTCCCGAGGCGATCGAAAATTCCGGCGACCGGAAGAAGATCGCCCTGAAAAAACCGTTCGTGTCGAACTGCGGCTCCTTCAGCCCGGCCGCCGCCAGGACTTCTTTCATGCGCTGGATACCGGTGCCGGCTCGTTCGACCTTATGGAGACGCGAGAACAAGTCCGCAATCAGTTCGTTTCTACGAACCGAGACGGTTCCGAAGACTTTTCGCGGAAGCCCGTTCGGCAGCCCGCCGGGATTCGTGATCTCGACCCTATCGTCGAAAATCTCCACGCTGACCTGCGTACCGGTGATCGAGTAGTCGCGATGCATGAGAGCATTGACGACCGCCTCGCGTATCGCTTCCAGGGGAATCTCGTAGATGTCCTTCCGGTCGACGCCTTTGATCTCGCTGCGCACGTTGAGATGCTTCTCGATGAACAGGATTGCCGCGTCAAACTGCATGAGCAGATCGTCTCTGACGTCACGCCGATCGAAGATATGCACCTTCGTCGTTCCCTTGAAAGCGATGAGGGAAATCTGGGCCTGCGGCAGAAACCGCTGAAGCTGCCCGGCATCGCCGAAAAACAAGATGCCGGCATGATTGACGCCGCCGGCGTCCGCGACCTTCAGGCTGCGCAGGAAATCGTCGGCCGACAGCTTCGGGATGTCGATGCCGGCTTCCTTGATAAAAGCGTAGATCTTCGCCGTCGAGACCGAGCCCAGGAAGCCCTTGAGCTTGCGCTCCTCGAAGGGCACCGGGTCGTTGTCACGGAACATGATTCGTAGCTCGTCCGGGCTCATCTTCTGGGTTGTGCCGTTGAGTCTCCTGAAATACCCGTCTCCGCAGGCGTAGGGCTTCTCCGTCCCCTCCTGAACCTCGACGACGACAACCTTGTCGGACTGCGATAATTGGACGGAGATTCTCGGTTTGCAATTGCGCGCCAAATCGTTGATCTTTGCTTTCAGGTCGTTGGTCAGCGTCTCTCCGTTGACCGTTCCGTCGTCGCGCACGCCCAGCAGGATTGATCCGCCTCGCGCGTTGGCGAAAGCGACGATGTCCTGATCGATCCGGGAGGAGTATCGTTCTTTGAACTCGACGGCAAGCCCCTCGCCCTCGCGGATCAGGAGCGCGACTTGCGCGTCTTTCATGGCCGCACGACTCGCTTCGGGATGGATTTATCGGCGTTCTCGGCGAAGAACTTGGGAATGTCGTCGAGCTTCACTTCGCCCTGGATGATGAGATTCGTCTTGACCTTGCCGTCGCTCAGCAGGCGCACGGCTTCGCGGAAGTGCGGAGGGGTGTGGTGGAAGACCCCGTGGATCGTGATCTGTTTATAGTGGATGCGGTGCAGGTCGAGCGGGATGGTCGCGCCCTGCGCGCAGCCGCCGAACGCGCAGACCTTGCCGCCGTCGCGCACGAGCGCGAGGGCCTGCAGGTGCGTCTCGGCCTTGCCCACGGCCTCGAACACGTGGTCGGGACCGCGTCCCGCGGCCCAGGCGCGCACGCGGTCTTCGATAGGGCCGTCCTCGGAGCTGAACGTCGCCTCGGCTCCGGCCGCCTTGGAGGTCTCGAGGTGGCCCTTGGAGCGCCCCGCGACCGCGACGCGCGCGCCGCGCGCGAGCAGGGCGTGCACGAGCATGTGCGACATCGGGCCCGCGCCGAGGATGAGAGCCAGGTCGCCGGCGCGCACGCCCATGACCTCGGCGGCGTGGATCGTCGTCGAGAACGGCTCGGCCATTGCGCCGACCTCGAACGGCACGCCCGCGGCGAGCGGGTGGAGATTGTGCTTCACGATGTGCGCCGGCACGCGGTCGTACTCCGCGTACGCGCCGTTGTGCAGCTTGAGCCTCGGGCAGAGGTGGTTCTGGCCGTGCGCGCACCAATAACAATCATCCATCGGCGCGGAATTGGCGACCACGACGCGATCACCCTCTTTCACGTTCCGGACGCCCGAGCCGAGAGCGAAGACGGTTCCCGCGAGCTCATGGCCGAAGGGCGAAGGGTAATCGCCGAGAAGAACCTTGTGGCCTTGGCGGTAGGCTTTAAAATCCGTCCCGCACGTGAGAGCCGCCCCGATCTTCACCACGACCTCGCCGGGCCCGGGCTCGGGGATAGGCTTTGTTTCGAGCCGGATGTCGCGCGGCCCGTGGTAGATGACGGCGCGCATCGTCGCGGTCATCCGGGCACCAGGATCGCCTTGAGAGTCCGGCGGGACTTCACCGCCGCGACGGCGCCGGCGAAGTCGGAGAGCGGGAACTTCGACGGCTCGAGGTGGAGCGGATCGAAGCGGCGCGAGGCGATGAGGTCGAAGGCTTCCTTGAGGTCGACCAGGCTCGGCGAGTAGGAGCTGATCACGGCGAGCTCGCGGTGGTAGACCTGGTTCAGGTCCAGCGGCAGGACCGGGTCGGGGTGGAAGGACGCGAAGACGTTGATCGCGCCGCCGTCGCGCAGCCAGCCCAGCGACTTGGCCACGAGCGCGGGACCGCCGGCCGAGTACACCACGGCGTCGAAGCCGCGGCCGCCGGCGGCCTTGCGGCCGGCCTCGGCGAAGAGCTCGGCGTCGACGAAGGCGTCGCCGTAGCGCTCGAAGCGCGCGCCGCGGACGGGGTCCAGGTCGAGCCCCACCGCGGTCGCCCCCATGAGCGACAGCAGCTGGCCGGTCATCTGGCCGATGGCCCCGAGGCCGACGATGCCGATCACGTCGCCCTTCTCGGCGCGCAGGCGCTTCACGTTGCGCAGCACGCAGGCGAGCGGCTCCATCTGCGAGGCGGCGACGGGATCGAGGTCGTCGTGGACGCGGAACGCGGCGTGCCGGGCGTGGAGGGCCGGGACGCGCACGAACTCGGCGAAGCCGCCGGGGTCGATGTTCGTGGACTTGAACTGGCGGCACATCGACTCCTGGCCCTTGCGGCACCAGTGGCAGTCGCCGCACGGCACGTGGTGGGAGACGACGATGCGCTCGCCCTCGCGGAAAGGGGAGCCGGAGGAGGCCTTCGCGACGCGGCCCACCAGCTCGTGGCCGAGGATCGCCTGCGGCGCGCGGGTGTCCAGCTTCATGACGTCCGTGCCGCACAAGCCGCAGGCGTCCAGCGCGAGCAGGAGCTCGCCGTCGCCGATCGCGGGGACCGGGACCTCCTGCAGCACGGCGGCGCCGTCTTTCGCCAAGAGGGCCTTCATAAAGAACTTCGCCAATGATAGAATAGAGACCGCCGGTGCGACAACTACTCGTTCTGCTGCTCCTGGCGTCCCCCGCCTTCGCGAGCCCCTCCTCCCTCACTCCCGAGATGGACAAGCTCGTGATGGACGGCATCGACTCCATCTACCGCATGGATTTCGACGCCGCCGACGCGGCCGCGAAGAAGGCGACGGCGCTGAACCCGGACTACCCGCACGCGTACCTCGGCGCGGCCGCGACCGACTTCATCCGCTATATCTACGGCCCCGAGCGCTCCGACGACGCGCTGGTCAAGTCCTTCGAGGCGAAGACCGACGTCGCCATCGCCGTCGCCGAGCGCTGGCTGAAGACGCACCCCAACGACGCCGACGCGCTCCTCGTCCTCGGCTCCGGCTACGGCATGCGCGCGCGGCTGGGCCTGGAGCGGCACCAGTGGCTCAAGGCCTGGACGAGCGGCTCGCGCTCGATGAAGTACATCCGCGCCTCGATCAAGGCGAACCCGGAGCTCGACGACGCCTATCTCGGCGTCGGGATGTTCGACTACTACACCGACACCATCCCGCGCTTCGCGGGCTGGCTCGCCAAGATCATGCTCGGCGGCAACCGCGCGAGAGGCCTCCGGGAGATCCGCCTCGTCGCGGAGAAGGGCCACTTCGCCCAGACCGCGGCCCAGCTGATCCTCGTCGAGATCGAGACGCAGGACCAGTACGGCGCGCGCGACACCGCCGACGCGGTGCGCTTGATGAACGGCATCCGCCGCAAGTATCCGGACTCGTCGATGCTGCACTCCGCGCAGGTCGTCGCGCTGTACGAGAACAAGCAGTACGCCGAGGGCCTGCGCGAGGCCGATGAATACCTCGCGCGCGTGCGCTCGGGCCGGTATGCGCCGAACAACATGTCCATGGCGCGCGCGCTGACCGGGACTCTGCAGTGGGCGTCGGGCGGCGACAAGGAGAAGGCCTTGGCCGAGTTCCGCGCGGGGACCGTCGGCCGTCCCGTCGACCGCTGGGACGTCTGGAACAAGGTGCGCGCCGGCCAGCTGCTCGAAGTCCTCGGCCGCCGCGACGAGGCGGTGGAGGCCTACAAGGCCGCCTACGCCGATCCCGACAAGTGGGACTTCAAGGCGCTGATCAAGACCTGCCTCGCGAAGTCCTGCGCCGTCGCGGAGCCGGGACCGTTCTCGCCGAACTGAGGCGGAGATTCTCCGTCGAGAATCGATGATATAATAACCGCTCATGGCAACGCCTAAATCCTGGACGATCGAAGACGCCGACCAGCTCTACAACCTGCAGGGCTGGGGACTGAACTACTTCGGCATCAACCCGAAGGGCCACGTGACCTTGCAGCCCAAGCGCGTGCCCGAGGGCGCCATCGACGTGATGGACGTCGTCGAGGACGTGGCCTCGCGCGGCATCAAGATGCCGGTGCTGATCCGCTTCCAGGACATCCTGCGCCGCCGCGTCACGCTGATCAACGAGGCCTTCGCCGAGGCGATCGCGGAGAACGGCTACACGGGCCGCTACGTCGGCGTGTACCCGATCAAGGTCAACCAGCTGCGCGAGGTCGTCGAGGAGATCGGCGACGCGGGCCGCTCCTTCCAGTACGGCCTCGAGGCCGGCTCCAAGGGCGAGCTGGTCGCGGTGCTCGCGATGAACCCCTCCGAGGCGCTGACCATCGTCAACGGCTACAAGGACGAGTCGATGATGCGCCTGGCGGTGCTGGGCCTCAAGCTCGGACGCAAGGTCGTCGTCGTCATCGAGAAGCTCTCGGAGCTCGAGCTGCTGCTCAACGCGGCCAAGGAGGCCGGCGTCAAGCCGCTGATCGGCCTGCGCGTGAAGCTGCAGACGCAGGGCTCCGGCAAGTGGAAGTCCTCGACGGGCCACTTCGCGAAGTTCGGCCTGACCACGCCCGAGATCCTCGGCGTGGCCGAGCGCCTCAAGGCCGAGGGCTTGGGCGACGCCCTCAAGCTCGTGCACTTCCACATCGGCTCCCAGGTCTGCGACATCCGCACGATGAAGGACGCGGTCAAGGAAGGCGCGCGCTATTACGCGAAGCTGCGCAAGATGGGCCTGGGCGTCGAGTATCTCGACTGCGGCGGCGGCCTCGGCGTGGACTACGACGGCACGCACACCGCCGTCGAGTCCTCGATGAACTACTCCCTGCGCGAGTACGTGGCCGACCTCGTGTACTCCATCAAGGAGGTCTGCAAGCAGGACAAGGTCCCGGAGCCGAACATCGTCACCGAGTCCGGCCGCTCCATCGTCGCGCACCACGCGGTGCTCGTCGCCAACGTCTTCGGCGCGATCGAGACCGGCACCACGCCCGTCGACCTCAAGGAGACGCCCGACGAGCACCAGGTCGTGCGCGAGCTGCGCGAGGCGATCAAGTCGCTCTCGCCCAAGAACATCGCGGAGAGCTTCCACGACGGCCAGCAGCACCTGGAGGAGGCGTTCACCCTGTTCAAGCTCGGCTACCTCGGCCTCGAGGACAAGGCCAAGGTCGAGAACCTGTACTGGCGGCTGTGCCTGGAGATCGGCAAGCACCTGCCCAAGGCCAAGTTCGTCAGCGAAGACTTATTGGAAATGCAGAAGTCGCTCTACGACCAGTACCTCTGCAACTTCTCTCTGTTCCAGTCCCTGCCGGACTCGTGGGCCATCGGCCAGCTGTTCCCGATCATGCCGCTGCACCGGCTCAACGAGGAGCCGGCGCGCCGCGCGAGCCTCGTCGACATCACCTGCGACTCCGACGGCAAGATCACCAACTTCGCCTGTCACCGCAAGGCCGGCGGCACGCTGCCGGTGCACCCGCTCGACGGCCAGCCCTATTACCTGGGCTTCTTCCTGATGGGCGCCTATCAGGCGACGATGGGCGACATCCACAACCTGTTCGGCCGCGTCAACGAGGTCCACGTCTTCCAGGACCCCGAGGAGCCCAAGGGCTACTACATCGAGGAGACGATCCGCGGCCAGGCCATCCGCGACGTGCTCTCCGACATCCAGTACTCCGAGTTCGAGCTCGTGAAGATGGTCAAGGAGGCCGCCGACGCGCAGGTCAAGGCCGGCGCGCTCAAGCCGCGCGAGGCCGTCGAGCTCGTGGACAAGTACGAGGCCATCCTCGGCGAGTACACCTACGTCGACCACCTGCCGGCCGCCGACGAGAACCATCCGCGCCGCCGCGCCTCCGATACGGCGCCGGCTCTTCCGGCGCCCGCGCCCGCCGTCGTCCCGGGTTGACCCCGGCCGAGCTCGCCGCGTCGCTCCGGCTCGCGCCTCATCCCGAGGGCGGGTTCTACCGCGAGACCTACCGGTCCGCGGCGTCCACGGCGATCTTGTATTTGCTCGCCGAAGGCGACAAGTCGAACTTCCACCGCATCAAGAGCGACGAGCTATGGCACTGGCATGGCGGCGGCGTCCTCGAGCTGACGCAGATCTCGCCCGAGGGGAAGGCCGAGACCGTGCTCATCGGTCCGGAGAACCCGCAGCACGCCGTGCCGGCGGGCTGGTGGTTCGGGGGACGTCCCGCGAAGGGCGCGGGCTACGTCCTGTGCGGCTGCACGGTCGCGCCGCCGTTCGAGTTCAAGGACTTCGAGCTCGCCAAGAGGAACGCCCTCGTCGAGGAGTTCCCGCTCCACCGCGAGATCATCGTCGCGCTTACGCCCGAATACGGCTGCTTCTGATGTGACGAAGGGGGGTAAGGTATGGACCCCAAGGGCATGCCTAATGCTCCGCGAGCTCCCAGGCGCCCGCATCCTTCAAGCGCAACGCGCGCTTGTGGTAGGCGTGGATCGATTCGCGGTGGCCGACGCTGACGAAAGTGGTCCCCGAGCGGCGCATCAGGCCGTAGAGGCGCTTCTCGGTCGCGGTGTCGACGGCGCTCGTCGACTCGTCGAGGAAAACGTAGCGCGGACGGGCGATCAGCACCCGGGCGAAGGCGATGCGCTGCTGCTCGCCCAGAGACAGCACGTGCGCCCAATCCTTCACGGCGTCGAAGCCGCCGTGCGCCGCGACGAGATCGGGGAGGCTCACGGCCTCCAGCACCGATTGAAGGCCGACGTCCGAGAGCGGGCTGCGCGACGAGGGATACGTGAGCTGGTCGCGCAAGTTGGAGAGGATCATGTACGGCTTCTGCGGCAGGAAGAGCACTTGCGAAGCGGGGGGCGTCTCGATGCGGCCGCGACCCCGGGTCCAGAGCCCCGCGACGGCGCGCAGTACCGAGCTCTTGCCGACGCCCGTGCGCCCGGCGATGAGCAGGTGTTCGCCCTCCGCGACGGTGAGATCGAGGTCCTTCACCAGGCTCATCTCGCCTCCGGGCGTCTCCAACGTGACGCCGCGCAGGGCGACGCGGCGTCCCCGCGCGATCTCGATGAGCGGCGTGGGCCGTCGGGAACCCCGGCGCCGGACCGGCCGTTCGGCCGTCTCCAGGATCTCCGCCAGGCGGATCACGCCCGGAGCCGCCGACGCCGCCATGGGAAGATAGTTGATGAAGACCTGGAGGGAGCTGAGCATCATCGCCGCGGCCGCGGTTCCCTGGGCGATCGCGCCGTATGGGATGGAGCCCTTGAAGTACAGCGGCGCCAAGAAGAGGATCGGAACCAAGGTCCAGCCGGTGCCCAGGAGGGTCCAGACGACGCTCGTGACGACTTGATAGACGACGTTGAGCCGCGCCTTCCCGATCGCCGTGTCGAGACGCGCGTCGACGTGCCGGCGCTCCGCGTGCTCGCCGCGGTAGAAGGCCACGGTCTCGGCGTTGTCGCGCACGTGGAGCAGGCCGTGGCGCAGGTCGGCCTCGGCGACGGTGATGTCGTAGTTCAGCCTGACGAGAGGGCGGTACAGAAAGAGGAGGACGACGCTCTTGATCGCGGCGTAGACCGCGACCATCCAGAACAGCGGGTGGGAGATGCCCCAGAGGACTCCGGCCTGAACGCCCATGTCCGTGAAGGAGCCCAGCAGATACTGCGGAAAGTTCGCGAACGTGCCGCAGAACGGCGAGACCTCCTGCTGGATGCGCTGATCGGGATTGTCGAGGATGCGGCGGGTCTCGATCTCGAAGTAGGTGCGGCGCCCGAGATAGGCCTCGACGAGGTGAGCGGTGAGCCAGCGCCTCCAGTGGAGGTGGAGCATTGAATCCGCGTAGCTCTGGAGAGTGTACACCGCGGAGCGGGCGACGCCGAACACGGTGACGAGGAGCAGGAGGTGCCAGAACAGGCCGATCTGCTTTCCGACGAGGGCGTCCGTCTGCAGGCGCACCATGTTGCTGACCCACAGGCCGCACAGGCTGAAGGCCGGGATGAGCGCCATGGAGCCGAAGTACACCGCCCAGGAACGCCACGCTCCGGGCCGGTTCCAGTACGGCATCCAGAGGGCGTTCGCGCGCTGGAGAAAGCGGCGGTCGAGCGTGACGGCGCCGGCGGCAGAGGGGGACATCGCCGCTAGTATGCGCGGCCCGACGTCCTCCTGCCACCGTCCGACGGTAAAACCTCGGCTAAAATCCGGAAAAAGGCGGTCTTAGTCGATCCAGTCCCGGTCCTTGAGCTTCTTGGGCAGGTACTGCTTGGTCAGGTACTGGAAGTCCTTGTTGGCGAGGGCGTCCAACTCGTACTTGAGGCCGGAGGTCAGCATGCGCTTGATCTCGACCTGCCACTCCTTCTTCGCGAACCACTGGTAGTTCATCAGCTCTTTCGCGCGGGAGATGTCCTTGTCGTTGAGCTTGATGCCGACGTTGCGGGGAAGGTCGTACTTCTCCGGGTCGGCCGAGGAGAGGCCGACGAACTTCGCGCCCGGGATGGCCATGCGCTGGCTCTCGAAGGCGAGGTTGATCGAGCCCTGCTTGACGACGGAGTAGATGTAATACCCCCAAGGATCGTTGTCGACCAAGACGTACACGGGGAGCTTCTTCTCCTCGTGCAGGCGGCGGGTCAGGCGGCGCACGCCGCGCGGGGGCTGGCCGTTGCCGGTGATCAGGATGCAGTTGTACTTCTTCCAGAACTTGTCCTCGGCGAGCCGGTTCCACTGCGTGCCCTTCTCGATGAGCAGGATGAAGTCGGCGGTGCACTTCTTGATCTGGAGGTACTCCTCCTCGACGATGGAGGGGACCGAGTAGCCGCCCTTGCCGAGCTTGGCGCAGTCGACGCGGTCGCCGTCGTCCTCGAAGACCACCGGGCCGATGATGGTGCCGGCGTTCTCGGCGCGCACGTGCAGCTCCTCGCGCAGGGCGGCGAGGCTGACCTCGAGATCCTCGATGACGGGATCGGACTCGGCCTGGTCGTCGAAAGTGTTCTCGTGCGAGTCGCCCATCGTGTGCTTGGTGCGGTAGTAGATCTCGCGGAGGCTGGTGGTCAGGTCGGCCTTCTGCAGCTCGTTGAGCGCGTCGGCGACCAGCATGGTCTGCATGAACTTCTTGGCCATCGCCAGGTTGAAGAACGTGCGCTGCTGCTTGGAGCCGCCCATCTCGATGATGCCGCGCTTCTCGTTGAACTTCACGTTGGAGAGCGCGCGCACCGGGATCGCGATGGACGGGTCCCTCTTGCGCGCGGCGGCGTCGATGACGACGTCGGCCAGCCCGATCAGCTTCTTCTCGACGGCGGGATTGGTCTTGGGCATGGCCTTATCTCCCCTTCTTCTTCGCGGGCTTGGCCTTCTTGGCGGGCTTGGTCTTCGGCTTCGCCTTCGGCTTCGCCTTGGCCTTGGACGCCTTCTTCTCGGGCTCTGCGGACTCGGTCTCCGGGATCGCGACGGGCTCGCTGGCGGGAGCGGGCGTGGCGCCCGCGACGGACGCGTCGTTGGGCACCTCGCCCTCGATGCCCTCGGCCGTGACGATGATCGAGTGCGGCAGTCCGTGCGGCCCCGCGTGCTTGTCCGTGAGCTCGTCGGTCTTCTCGCCGCCGGTCAGCTTCTTGGCCATCTCGGTGAGCTGGGCCTTGAGCTTCTGCTCGGCGATCTTGCCGCCCTTGAGGCGCTTGCAGGCCCCGACGACCTCCTCGATGTACAGCTCGAAGATGTCGCGGCGCTTGCTCTCGGCGTGCGCGCGCTCGCGGCGCTTGATGAAGACGCCCAGGCGGCGGCCGGCCTCGCGCAGGGCGAGGGTGATCTCCTTGCGGATCTCGTCGTAGTCGGCGATGGCTTCCTTGGACTCCGACGTGAACGGCACCCAGACCGAGGCCATGTGCACGAAGATCGCCATCGGGCCCTGCGGCGGCGCGCCGCGCGACTGGCCGATGCCGTAGTTCTTCCAGGTGGTGTCGAGCACGGACTTGAAGGTCGCGCAGGCCGACTGCTGGTACTGCAGGGGCACGCGGTTGGCGTAGCGGATCACGCGCGCGAGCTCGCTGTCCTCGTTGTCGTGGGACTCGCCCTCGGCCAGCGGCGCCTGCGGCAGGCCCTCGGCGGCGGCCTTCTCGGCCTCCGGTCCGCGGCCCCAGGCGAGGCCGGCCTCGATGATGAACGGGTTGCCGCGGTACACCGCCGGCGGGCGGGTCACGGCGGTATAGAAGGAGCCCTTGATCTGCTTATAAAGACCCGACAGGATGGCCTTCTCGCCGATCGGCGACAGGCAGTTCGTCGGCGGCGCCATGAGCTTGGCGGCCTGCAGCGCCTTGAACAGCGCCTCGGCCTCCTGGCCGACGACGTCGCGGGGGCGCTTCTTCGAGGACACGCCCGCGGCCTTGCATATCTCCTCGGCGGTCTCGGTGGACACGCGCGAGAAGTCCGTGGACAGGAAGCCCGACAGCCAATGGGACTTCGTGTCCTGCAGCATTTTGAGAAGCATCCCCAATTCGATGCCGTAGGGATGCGGCTTGATCTCCTTGGGCGGCTCGGGGTTCTCGCCGATCGTGCGCGGGTAGACCTTCACCTCGCCCTCGGGCGAGTGGTAGGTGAACTGCGCGTGAGGGTTGGAGATGGCGGAGAGCTCGATGTACTCGTCGACGGAGGCGCGGCCCTTCTGGTACTTGCCTTCGAGCTCGATGGAGACCTGGGTGCCGCGGTGGCGCTCCCAGTCGATCTGCTTCTTCTCGAGGACGAGCGGCTCGTTTTTCTTCGTATCGATTTGAACTTCGAAGTAGTGGGCCTGCTGCTTCTCGGAGATGCGCGAGATGATCTTGACCGGCTTGCCGGTGGTCAGCTGGCCGTACATGCCGGCCGCCGAGATGCCGATGCCCTGCTGGCCGCGGCTCATGCGCAGGCGGTGGAACTTGGAGCCGTACAGGAGCTTGGCGAACACCTTGGGGATCTGGTCGCGCACGATGCCGGGGCCGTGGTCGATGACGGTCACGCGGAAGCGCGTGGCCTGCGAGGCGGCCGGGGCGGGGCCGTCGCCGGCGGCCACGGGCTCGAGCTTGACGACGATGTCGGGCAAGAGGCCGGCTTCTTCAGAAGCGTCGAGCGCGTTGTCGACGGCTTCCTTGACCGCCGTGAGAAGCGCCTTGCGCGGGTTGTCGAAGCCGAGAAGGTGGCGGTTCTTGGTGAAGAACTCCGAGACCGAGATCTCGCGCTGCTGCTTGCCCATCTCGTCGGCGGACTTGCCGGCGGGGCGGGGCTTCGGTTTGGCTTCGGGCTTGGCGCTTTTCATTGGGGGGAATCCTAGGATATTTTTCGGTGGGTGAGCACCCCGGCGTAGAGGCTCAGGCCGCCGAGCAGAAGCCCGGCGGGCACGTCGACGAGGTAGTGCCAGCCGAGCAGGAGCGTCGAGGCGATCACAAGGACGTTCAGGATCGCGATGCCCCAGAAGAGCTTGCGATACGGCAGAGCGGCGTAGGTCGCGATGACGGCCCACATCACGTGGAAAGAAGGGAATGCGATCATGCCGCCCCACATCGTGGTCACGGGCAGGCGGTGGTGGACCCAGTAGAACTTGGCCGAGGTCAGCTGCTGGACGTAGGCGAAATACGGGCTTTGGTAAACGGAGCCGGGGCCGGAGCTCGGAAAGAAATAATAAAAGAGACCGCCGGCGAGAAAGGCATAGACGAAAGCGTAGAGGTAAACCCGCATGCGGCGCCGATCGAAGGCGAACCCGGCGGCCAGCGGAGCGAGGGCGACCTGGACGTCGGTCGACATGTAGCACAGGTCCAGGAACCGGCGCAGGAGCGGATGAGACGCGGTCCAGGCGATCGCGGCGGCGGTGTCGAAATGGAGGGCGTGGTCCCAGCGCTGGAGCGCCTCGTCGATGGGCGGGAACGGCGTGAACTGGAGGCCGCTGACGAAGAAGGCGAGCGCGATGTTGGCCAGGCCGTAGAAGGCGGCGCTGCGGATGATGAAGCCCGACCGTGGCGAGATGTGGTTATAGACGCGGTCGAAGTAGGCGAACTGAAGCCCCAGGCAGATCAGCGGAGTCGATTCACGCGGGAAATAAGAGATCCCGGTGTAATGGAACGCGGAGGCGTTGATCAGGAAGAAAAGGAGAGCGAGAGCGAACGACAGGAAGAGAAGCCAGGAGAGATAACGGTCTTCGCGGGACAGCGGCAGCATTTAGTGCAAGTACCCGAATTCCTTGAGGGCGTTCTCGTCCTTGCGCCAGTTGCTGCGGACCTTGATCCAGACCTCGAGGCGCACCTTGCGGCCGAGGAAGTTCTCGAGGCCCGCCTGCGCGCGCTCGGTTAGGCGGTGGAGGTCCTTGCCGCCCTTGCCGATGATGATGCCCTTCTGCCCGTCGCGCTCGACGTACAGCGTGACGTTCACCTCGTCGGGCTTGCCTTGCTGCTCGCGGAAGGTCTCGACGACGACCGCGGTCGCGTGCGGGATCTCGTCGTGATAGAGGTCGAACACCTGCTCGCGCACGATCTCCTCGGCGAAGAAGCGCTCCCAGCGGTCGGACATCTGCCCCTTGTCGTAGAACGCCGGGCTCTCGGGCAGGCGCGCGAGGATCTCGGCCTTGAGCTCCTCGACGCCCGCGCCCTTGAGCGCCGAGAGGCGCACGGTCTTGAGCGGCTTGAGGACCGCGGCGTAGGCTGCCTCGATCTTCGCGAGGCGCGCCTCGTCGGCGACGAGGTCGCATTTGTTCAGCGCCAGGATCACGGGGGTGTCGGAGCGCACGGGATGGCCCTCGACCTTGGCCGGGTCCGCGTCCTTCGCGTCGACCAGATAGACGACCAAGTCCGCGTCGTCGCGGATCGCGCGCGAGGTCTCGCGGCGCAGGGCTTTTTGAAGGGAGTCGGACGGCGAGTCGATGAGGCCGGGGGTATCGAGGAAGCAGGCCTGGAAATCCTCGCCCTCGAGGATGCCGAGGATCTTGTGGCGCGTCGTCTGGGGCTTGTGGGAGACGATCGAGAACTTGAACTTGAGGAAGGCGTTCAGGAGCGTCGACTTGCCGGCGTTGGGCTTTCCGGCGAGCGCGACGAAGCCGGCTTTGTGGGGAGTGTCGGGCACGCCCCTATCGTAGCAATTCGCCTAGCGCGGCACGTATGGGCCGCCGGCCAGCGCGGCGGCCTCGAGGAAGCGCGCGGTGGCCAGCGTCTCCTCGTCGCGGCTCAGCTTCTTGAGGCCGACCTTCTTCGCGGTCTTCACGAACACCTCGACGGGCGGCGCCAGGTACGCGGAGTACGGGATGCCGCGCATGCCCTTGTGGAAGTCCATCGAGATCGAGCCGTGGTTCGTGATCTGTCCGTCGGCGAGCGCGGCCTTGATCTGGGGCGAGTCGACCGCGAACAAGTTCAAGGCGTAGCCCATGCGCGAGGGGAAATACAGGATCTCGCCGTTGCTCGCGTCGAGCGCGGCGTAGGCCTCGGTGTGAGCCGTCTGGAAGAAGTAGACCTTGTCGTTGGAATCGCCGCTCATCGTATACCGCAAGGCGATGTCGCCCTTGGAGGCGCGCAGGCCCGCGCCCACGTAGTCCTCGCGCCGGCCGCCGTGCAGGTTGTAGTGGAGGCCGATGTTCGCCGTCCCGCGCGCGGCCGCGATGCGCGCGAACGCCTCGTTCACCTCGCGGCGCACGTACTCCTTGGTCTCGGCCTTCGAGAGCTTCTTCGCGCGGAGGGCCTCGATCTCGGTCTTCGCGGCGGGGCCGACGGCGGACCAAAGATCGAGCTTCGCGAACTCGCGATCGAGCCGCTCGGCCTCGGTGGCCGGCGCCGGCTCGGGCGCGGCCTTCGTCCCGAACGGGTTGACGATGCGGGCCAGGAAGGCGCGGATGCGGCTCGCCGGCTCGGCGACGTCTTTCGCGGGGGCGGCGGCAGCTTCGGGTTGAGCCGCGGTCTTGTCCGGAGTCTCGGAAGGAGCCGAGGCGGCCGCATGGACTTCGGCCGGCGCGAGAGCAGGAGCGGCGACCGCGGCGGCGGGCAGGGGCGCGGGAGAGAGCGCGAGCGAAGGAGCGGCGGCCGCCGCGAAGGACGGCGTCGCGCCCAGCGTCGGAGCGGGCGCGGAGAGAGGCGAGGCGACGGGGGTGATTCGCGGGACCGCGGAGGCGGCGCCGGCGTCGGTCTCGACGCGCGTCTGCGCGGGGGCCGGGACGGCGATGAGCAGCGACAGCAGTAAAGAGGGGATCACGTAAAGGAAGGATAAGGTCCGGAAGCGTCCGCCGCCAGGGGTCTTTTGACCTAAACCGGGTTCGCCCAAATGGCAGACCCGGCAAGAGGTTGCCTCGCGGAGAGTGTCTATTTTTATAGACAAGTTCCATAGACCATCGCCGCAGGCCGCCGTCATATCGAGGAATCTGGAAGCAGCCGGAATCTGTTATTGCACCGGAGGCTAAAATTTCGGAAAATGCTGGCGAAGTGACCGGCCTCTACCTCCACATCCCGTTTTGCTCGGTGAAGTGCTTTTACTGCGACTTCGCCGCGTTCTCGGGGCAGAAGAAGCAGGTTGAGCGCTACCTGGCCGCCCTCGGGGCCGAGGCGGCTCTGCTGCCCCCGCGCAATCCCGAGACGCTCTACATCGGCGGCGGCACGCCGTCGGAGCTGACCTCCGCGCAGATCGCCAATCTCTTCGAGCGGCTGCGCCGGGCGTTCCCGGCCGCGAAGCTGACGGAGAGCACCTTCGAGGGCAATCCGGAGAGCCTCGACGCGGAGAAGCTCGCGGTCCTCGCTCGCGCGGGAGTGACCAGGCTCTCGATCGGGCTGCAGACGGCGGACGACGACCTGCTCAAGTCGATAGGGCGGCGGCATACGGCGGAGGATTTCGCGCGGGTCTTCCGGCTGGCGCGGGCCGCCGGGATACCGTCGATCTCGGTGGATTTGATGTTCGGGCTTCCCGGACAATCCGTCGACAGCCTGCGCAGGACGCTCGAGTTCGCGCTCGAGCTGGACCCGGAGCATGTCTCGCTGTACGGGCTGCAGGTCGAGGACAGGACCTTGTTCGCCAAGCGCGGCGTCGAGGAGGACGGGCCTCACGCTCGGGAAATGTTCGAGCTCTCGATCCAGGCGCTGAAGAAAGCGGGCCTCCAGCATTACGAGATCTCGAACTACGCCAAGCCGGGGCGCCGGTCGAAGCACAACATCAATTACTGGCGACGGGGAGAGTATCTCGGACTGGGCTGTTCGGCCGCGTCGTTCCTCGGGGGAGTGCGCTCGGCGAACGACGATCGGCTCGGCGCTTATCTCGAAGCGGTCGAGAACGGAAGGCGCGCGACGACCGAGACCGAGGCGCCGGCCGGCCTCGAGGCGATCGGGGAGGAGGCTTTCCTCGGTCTGAGGATGATCGAGGGGTTCATTCCTTCCGCCGCGCTGCGCGCGGCGTTTTCAGGGAGTTGGGCGGTATTAAAGGCGCGAGGCCTTGCCACGGAAGAGGATTCGCGGTGGCGCCTGACTCACGACGGGATATTTTTGGCGAACGACGTGTTTAAAGAGTTCGTGCCGCCGTTCCAGCACCAGGAGGCGACCGCTTGAAAACATTTGTGCTCGACACGAACGTGATCCTTCACGACCCGATGTCCATGTTCTCGTTCGAAGGCTCCCGCGTCGTCCTCCCGTTGACCGTCATCGAGGAGCTCGACACTTTCAAACGGTCCAATGACGAGCGCGGGCGTTCCGCCCGCTTCGTGTCGCGCAAATTGGACGAGCTCCGCAAGGGCGGAAAGCTGTCCAGCTGGGTCCCGCTCGAGCACGGCGGCAAGCTCAAGGTCGAGATCCAGGTCTCCGACGGCCTGCCCAAGGCCTTCTCGGCCCACACGAAGGACAACGAGATCCTGAGCTGCGCCCAATATCTGAAAAAATCCGGCGAGAACGTGGTGTTCATCTCCAAGGACATAAATTTGCGGATCAAGGCCGAGTCTCTCGGCCTCGAGACGCAGGACTACGAGAAGGAGAAGGTCGACGTCGAGGACCTCTACAAGGGCTGGCGCGAGCTGACGGTCGCCGGCGACCAGATCGACAAGTTCTACAAGGACAAGCGCCTGGAGCCGCCGGCGCCGGACCTCGTGCCCAACGAGTTCGTGATCATGAAGGACGGCGGTTCCAAGAGCGCGCTGGCGCGCTTCGACGCGAAGCTCAACGTGATCGTGCCGCTGATCAAGGCCGACTCGGCGCCGTGGGGGATCAAGCCGCTCAACACGGAGCAGCGCTTCGCTCTCGAGCTGCTGCTCAACAAGGACATCTCGCTCGTGACGCTCGTCGGCCTCGCCGGCTCGGGCAAGACCATGCTCGCGCTGGCCTCCGCGCTCCAGCAGACGCTGGAGGAGAAGGTCTACCGCCGCATGCTCATCGCGCGTCCCGTCATCGCGGTCGGCCACGACCTCGGCTTCCTGCCCGGCACCAAGGAGGAGAAGCTCACCAACTGGATGGGCGCCATCTACGACAACCTGTCCTACCTGCTCGAGAAGCCCAAGGGCTCGCTCGACACGTCGGACATGGACATCCAGATGCTCATCGAGGAGGGCCTGCTCGAGATCGAGGCGGTGACTTATCTGCGCGGCCGGACATTGCCGGGCCTGCTCATCATCATCGACGACTCGCAGAACCTGACGCCGCACGAGATCAAGACCATCATCTCGCGCGCGGGCCAGGGCGCCAAGATCATCCTGACCGGCGACCCGCACCAGGTCGACAACTACTACCTGGACTCCGCGTCCAACGGCCTGACGAACCTCGTCGAGCGCTTCAAGAACCAGAACATCTTCGGCCACGTGACGTTCACCAAGAGCGAGCGCTCGGCGCTGGCCGCGCTGGCCTCGGACCTGCTGTGAGCGAGCATCGCCGCGTCGTCATCGTCGACGACGACCTCCTGATCCGGGAGACCGTGCGCATTTCTCTCGAGCACTCGGGCTTCGGCGTGCACGCCATCGAGGACCCCTCGACGGCGCTCGCCACGATCAAGGCGGAGAAGCCGGACCTCGTCATCCTCGACATGTACATGGGCGGCGTCGACGGCCGCGAGATCGCGCGCGGGC
>Ga0134128_10000866_pt1 | contig 41172 bp, 39 predicted proteins | sample KB31754_FD_96462 | JGI IMG/M metagenome (GOLD analysis project Ga0134128, IMG submission 96462) | Terrestrial soil microbial communities with excess Nitrogen fertilizer from Kellogg Biological Station, Michigan, USA - KB3-175-4 | ecosystem: Environmental > Terrestrial > Soil > Unclassified ...
ATGTCGAAGCGGCGCTCCAGACCGCAACCGCGATCGGCGACGACATGCTGCAAAGGCGTGCGCAGGGTTATGTTGTTCCCGACTCATTCACGCACGGGACTTCGGCTCAGCGCTCACGCTGGTTCAGTACTGGACTAAAGCAAGGTACAGTTCAGGCGTGTGATACGTTGGCTGCCGCGCAGCCCTGACCACGTTTCTCGCACAACTCAGTACAAAATGTGAGTTTTGTACTGAGTCAAGCATCCAGCGCATTGCCGCGCTAGCATAGCCGATAGCGCCGAAGCTCAAACTCGCGCTCATTCTCGCTCTGACCATCCGTCTGCGCGGATTCGATGAAGCCGAAACGGTCGGTTCTAATTCGATCGCGACCGCACGAACGACTTGATCTGCGCGATAGCGTCGAGCGAAGCCGGCGAGCCGAGCCGCTTGGTGATAAAGGTGTGACCCTCACCGGGGAATTTGACGAGGTCTATTGTGCCGCCGGCTTTGCGGTACGCGGCCGCAAAACGGTCGGCCATGCCTTCGGGCAGCGCCTCGTCGTCGCCGCCTTGCAGCAGTAGCACCGGCGGTAAGCGCGGGAGCTTTTCGCCGCGCTCGAGGATGCGCTGCGGGTTGCCCTCGTCCATATCGTCGACGCTCGGCCAATAGGCGTGATGCGCCTCGAGATAGGGCGTCTTATTACCGGCCTCGGCATAACGGTATCGCGCGAGCGGATCGATAACCGGCCAGCCGAGCACGACATAGGCGAGCGAGGCATCGTCGCTGCCGGTTAAGGGCAGCGCGGCGTAGCGCGGATCGCGCGGGCGAAGGGCGCTCAACATCATCTGATGGCCGCCACTCGACGTACCCATGCCGCCGATGTGGCGCGGATCGATGCTGAGCTCCGTCGCGTTCGCCTTCAGCCAGCGGATCGCGACATTTACGTCGGCGAGGGCGTCGGGGTAGCGCGCGACCGGCGGCATGCGGATGTCAATCGCCATCACCAGCGCGCCGTCCTCGGCGAGCGCCTGATCGATCGGCGCGTTGGTGAGGCGCGTCTCCTGCACCCATCGTCCCCCATGGAGCGACACGATGGCAGCCGACGGTCTCCCGGTGGGTCGATAGAGCCGCACCAGGAGGGGGCCGCTTAGATGGGTGAAGTAGGCGATATCCTCGCTGCGGATTTCGCTCATGGCAGGCCTCCTTGAACGCCGATCAATGCTCGTGCATTGATAGCGCGACGCTTCGGGAGATTGTGATGCCGAATTCGCCGCTTAAGCTCGCATGCTGGAACTACGATCGCACGCGGCCACTGATCGATGGGCGCGTAAAGCCGAAAGGCATCGACCTGCATATCGAGATGATGCGGCCGCAGCACGCCTTTGCCAAGCTGCTGGCGCCGAGCGACTTCGCGGTCGCCGAAATGTCGTTCTCGTCCTATATCGCGCTGAAGGCGCAGCCGAATTGCCCGATCGTCGCGATTCCCGTCATGCTGTCGAAGATGTTCAGGCATGACTGCATCTATGTGCGGCGCGACGCCGGAATCAAGACGCCGGCCGACCTCAAGGGCAAGCGTGTCGGCACGATCCGCTACGCCTCGACGGGTATCGTTTATATCAAGGGATTTCTGCAACACGATTTCGGCATCCTGTCGCGCGATATCCGTTGGTTCATCGGCGGGCTCGAGGAGCCGGTCAAGTCCGTGCGCCCGCCCAGTGCCGGACCGGATGTCGAGGTTACGCTCGTGCCCGAGACCGAGACGCTCGACGATCTGATGGCGCGCGGCGAAATCGATGCGATGTTTGTGCTGCAGCTGCCGCCGAGCTTCACTGCCGGCGCCACGCACATCGTCCGCCTTTTCCCCGACTACAAGCGGATCGAGATCGATTATTACAAGCGCACCGGCATCTTCCCGGTGATGCACACGGTGGCGTTGCGCAAATCGGCCCTCGACAAAAACCCTTGGATTGCGAAGAGCCTCTACGATGCCTTCCTCGCCGCCCGCGACATAGCGCTGAATGGTCTCTACGATACCGACGCCCTGCATCTGACGCTGCCCTTCCTCATCGACTATGTCGAAGAGACAATGCGCGTCTTCGGCCACGATTATTTTTCCTACGGGCTCGCTCCCAACCGCACCAGCGTCGATGCGCTGTGCCAGTACCTGCACGAGCAGGATCTGACGCCGCACCGCGTCTCGCCTGACGATCTCTTTCCACCGGGCATCGAATAGGATTTTGGACTCGCGATGGATGCCGTCTTCACGCGATCTGTTCGGCTTCTCGCACGCTTTGGATCAACGCCGCGCGCAACATAAAAGCGTAGGCGCGCTTGGGGTCCTCGGCGGTCCGGCGCATCTCGTCGAGATTCTTGCGCCGCACCACAGGGTCCTTTTCCGCCAGCATCTTCTTGTTGCGGATGGTTTGCGCCTGCGTGTGCTGGATCGCGACATGGCGGCGCTGACGCTCGTAGCGGTCGAGAACGCTATTGTCGATTTCGCCGCGCAAGATGGCAATGAGCTTGTCGGCGAGATTGATCGCGTCATGGATGCCGCTGTTCATTCCCATGGCGCCGATCGGCGAGTTGACATGGCCGCTGTCGCCGCAGAGGAGCGCGCGGCCGACGCGGAACTTCTTCGCCACGCGCTGGTGCACGGTGTAAAGATTCGAGCCGTAGATAGTGAACTTCATCCCTGGGGGTAGAAAGCGTTTTATATAATCTTCCAGCAATTCTGGCCGCTGCACTTCGCTCTCGTCGGCGTCTTCGGCAATGGGGAAATGCACGCGCCAGCGATCGGGCGGGCCGCTCCAATGGAACAGGTTCGACCACTCGATCGGGTCGGAGATGTAGTTGCGCTCCGTATAGCCCAGCGCGTGAAAGTCGGCGCTTGCCTCGATGTTGAGAGTACGGTCGGAATAAGTGAAGCCCTCGAACTCGATATCGAGTTGCTTTCGGAGGATGCTGCGTGCGCCTTCGCCGCTGACGATGTACGCACCGGCGATTTCTTCCTCGCTGCCATCTTCGCTTTCGACCGTAGCGACGCCGCCATTGGCATCCTGGCGGAAGCGTATGAAGGTGGTGTTGAGGCGGAGCTCGATCAGCTCATGCGCCTCGGCCATGGCGAGCGCTTCCTCGACGATCTTGATTCGCTCGCACTGCAGAACGAAGGGGAATTTGGTATCGTTCTTCAAGACGGCATGATCGAATTCGGCGATCAGCTCGTGATCGGGCCTGTCCCAATAATGAACCAGCGGCGCAACGATCCCGCGGGGAGCGATGCGCTGATAGAGGCCGAGCCGGTCGAACATTTCGAGCGTGACCGGATGGTTGGTGCCAGCCCGCGGAACCTGGTCGAGGAAGTTGTGCTTACCGAGCTGCTCGACCAGATGGACGCGGATCCCCGCTTGCGCGAGCGCGAGCGACAGGCAAAGACCCACGGGGCCGGCCCCGATGACGATGATCTGTTCTTCTTTGGCCATGGAGGTGCTTGTTCTAACTCACGGGCGGATGAACGATCAGCCGGTTACGGCCTGGTCCCCTCATTGGGCAGCGGCGCGGCGTAGCGCGAATCCACGATGTTGGACTCGTCGATCGGACCCTTGACTAAATTCTGGGCCGTGAACCACCCGACCTGGTGCAATAGGTCCTTTACATCGAGCCGCGCTTCGGCGTCGCTATAGGCGAGCGCGAGCTTGATCTGTTCGGGCGTTTGGCCTGTGTATTTTGCAAGAATCGCGAGGATTACTGCTATAGTCGGCCCGTCCGCGCGTTTGCCGTCGGGACCGGTGATGGCGTCGTGGTAATCCCGCGCGCCGTTACGATAGGCGCGCAGGAAGCGCTCGACGATATCGCGCTGGTCGTTCGCTATCTTCGTCGAGGTGTAGACGACCCCGACCTGCCATGGCGTCACGTCGCCGATCGCTCCGAGCAGCTTGATGTCGCCGCGTTGGACTGCAGCGAGTGCGGCCGTCGCGTTAACAATCGTTGCATCTGCCTGCCCGCCCGCCATTGCCGACATCTGGTTCGGCAGCGACTGCAGCGGCAAGACCCGGATCGTCGCCGGATCTAGGTGATATTTCTCCTCGAGTAATGCGAGGCTATAATGCGTCGGCGATCCGATTTGCGTGGTCACGAAGCTGTGGCCGGCAAGATCCTTGTAAGATTTTAGCCCGGCCGCATAAGCACGATTCGATGCGGCTGCGACGAAGAACTCGAATCCCGGTGTCTCATGCGGTCCGCCGGCAATGATGCGCAGCGCGCCTTGGCCACAAAGGCTGAAGAGCCCGCCCGAGGTTCCTGTCACCCCGAAATCGATGCTGCCGCCGGCGATGCCGACTGCAACAGGTTGCGCTGATTCGAAATAGACGAGTTCGGGCGTGAGGCCTTCGGCCGCGAAATAGCCTTTGTCCACGGCGACGAAGAGCGGACCATAGGCCGCGATTTTGAGCGTGCCGATCTTGATCGATTCGGCCCTCGCAAAAAACGGCACAAGAACGAGGGGAGCGAGCGCTGCGATTCTAAAAGCGAGCTTGAGCGGGTTCAGCCGGCGCTCGGCTTTCGGCATCACGGCGATCACGCTTTCGGAACCACGTCCTTCACCGCGCCGATCCAGCCGTTATGCGTCAAATCGAAGACGACGCCGTCGGGATTTCGGTATTTCGCTTCGTAATATGAAACGGGCGAGGCCGGACGGCCGCCCAGATACTTCGCGCCGGCGCCGAGCGCATGCTTTTCGGCGCTGTCGAGATCATCGACCCACATGCCGAAATGGCTGATACCGAGCTGCTCCTGCTCGGATTCGACCTTCAGCAAAGCGACATTGAAGATGCCGTCTGACACGTAAAGTCCGCGCCGCGCCTTGCCGACCACTTTCATATCGAAGGCTTGCTCAAAAAATTTGGCGGATTTCTCAGGATCGCGGACCACGATGGCGATGTGACGCAGCTTGGCCATGGCGCGGCTCCCAGTTTTGTTCTCACGCAGCAACTCTAGCCCTGCGAGCCCTCCGCTGGCAATTCGCCCGGGTGTTCCGACCTGTCGCGCCCCGTAAGGCGGACCATTCCTACCTGCGTTTAAGGAGCGACGCCGGATGTTCGCCGCTAAGGGAATCTACTCGGTTCCGAGTGAGTCATCCGGCTCGGAAGGCATCGCCGGCATGCAACGAAGAGAACGACGAAGGAGTAATAGCGGTCGCGACCGACTTGTGCGGCCTGGCGATGGAGTGATGCTCACGTGTTCCGCTTGGGCAGGGATAATCCAGTCTATCTTGGTCGGCATCAACGTCGAAGCGATTGCTCCTAGTGCGAAACGCCCCAGGCGTTGCTGACACGCGTGAACGGAACGTGCTCGATTTTGGAAAACTCGCCCGAGAATTTTGGAAAACGTTCCGATGATGTTTGCTCAGGGAGCGCGTAAGTCACTGAAAAGGAATGGCTGTGCACGCAGTCTGCAGCGAACCCGTCTCTGATCGCCGCGTCCACCCCATTTGATGATTTCGTCGAACGTCACTCCCGCGGGAAGATGAGGCGCGGTCTCGATCCGGTCTTGCCACCCGCCCAGCTCGCGTCCGGCGAGCAATTGTGGCTCGATCATCCGTCCGTCGGGCAGGGAACCGGGCGCCTTGTCGTGGTAATGATCGGGCAGCCCATGGACCAGCTGAAAACGAAATAATCAAGCGCGACATGCGCCTGGTCGACGAAGGTTATCGTGTGATCGGTGAGTTAGTAGCCGGCACAGAGGCCCGGAGCTTCGAAATCGTTGGTACGGGCCGGCTCGAGCTTGAAGCTTTCGCCGATGGGATATTAGGTGGGAGCCCGAACCCTGTATCGGCCGCTGAAGCGCTGCATGGAACAGCTGTGCTCGATGCTATCCTAGAGTCCGCAGCAAATGGAGGCACGCTGGTTGCAGTGCAGCGACCCTCGGCCGAACTTGCCTTTGGCCCCTTATCTTTTCCGGAATCGCGCGCGAAATAATGATACAAAAAGCTTTTTGGTGACCTACGGAACGTCACGACAGGAGGAAGCCCATGAACAATAGCGACGTTATAAAGATCATAGGCATCTCGGGTAGCGTCCGGACAGGATCTTATAACCTGGGAATACTCCGTGCCGCTGGTGAAATGCTGCCAGAAGGAACAAGCCTCGATATCGCGGAAATAAATGACATACCGCTCTTTAGCCAAGAGGCCTACCAACAAGGATTTTCTCCGAGCGTGGAAGAATTTCGGAGAAAGATCGCCGCAGCGGACGCGATCTTGTTCGCCACTCCCGAATATATTTTTTCAATCTCTGCACGACTTAAAAACGCTATCGAATGGGCATATATGCGACCGGATCCGCCGTTCTTTGGGAAGCCGTGCGCGATCGCCGGAGCGACGGTTAGTCCTCTCGGCAGCCTAAGGGGACAATATCAGCTGCGCCAGATTTGTACGGGCCTCAACACCTTGACCATCAACGCCCCGCAAGTCGACATCGCGGACGCACAGAACAAGTTCGACAGCAATGGAAACCTTACTCATCAACCATCGCGCGAGCTTGTTCGTCAGTTGCTCGTGGAGCTACGGACGCTTGCCACCCGGCTGCGCGTGGCAAGGTGATCGTATTGGCCCATGGTAGACGAGATCGGGTGATAACCGAGTTCGAGGCCGTGATCAGTCCGAGCGGCATGTGGGGAAGATGCGGTAGAACAAACCTCGCGAGGATTTCAAGCGCGGTCGGCACGTCTTTGCGACTTTGGTCCGCACCGATAAAACGCCTCGTGGTAATCGCGGCTTTGCCAAGCGTACAAATTAGCCTCGACGCGATCTTCAGTGATCGGGCGATGGCGGAGCGCTTAAAAATCATTACCAGCTAAACGGTGTCTCGCCGCCGACGAAAGCGCGAATTTTCACCTTGCCCCGATGCCGATTCCGGGTGCTTTGCATAATTGGGAATACTTGGCCGGGTGGGAGACTCTAGCGGGACACCTGGACTGCAATCCACCTCAACGGAAATGTCGACGCCTGTGATGGCGCCAGTGAAGATGGAGTTCCAGCAAATTGTCGCCAAATGTTTCTGCAGATCACTGTCGCTCGTTGCCGCCGAACTGATTGGTATCCGATGGGCCCGGCGGTGGTGGTGCTGCGCTTCAGGCGGGTACACCACATTCTGCTAGGCAATTTACATACATGGCGTATATAAATAGCAAAAAGTGATTAGGAAAAATGGGTGGTGAGAATGCCGGGGTAACGAGAGGTTAGGACGACCCTGCAGATTCGGAACGGAGCAGTGATTTCGTGGTTCGGTGGGCTTTGAGAACAACCTTCGGATTGGGTGGCGCATGAACAAAAGCCTTCCGCATCCTGGCGGACGCGCACTTATCGGCACATGGCTGCGTCAGGCAAAGAGCATAGCGCGGAACACGAGGCAGACATTGCTGATGCCAATTACTTTTCCACAACGACGTTTCTTTTTACTTCTGGCTGTCGGACTGTTCGTACCCACGGCGCGTTTATGGGCGGACGAACCTGCTGAAGCCATTGCGAAGCTGATTGAACAAGCAAAACAGGAAACAGGAAAAATCGAGGTTTTCGGAAAGCCACTAAATCCACAACAAAACGAGGAAATGTCGCGGCGGATAAGCGCATTTTACCGAACGACGATCGTTACAGATTTTTTTAGCGCATTGCATGCCGAGAAGGCCGGATCAGTTATCCAAAATGTGAAGCTGGGAGTTAACAGCGGTATTGACGTGTTCTGGACAGGGGCGACGATTGCTCAGCTTTTGAAGCAGAACGATGTGGTCGCGGGCCCGGAATGGGTCAAAGCGCTCGGTCTGAGTCCAACTCTGGCGATGAGTGACAACGGAGTTCGGATCGATGACGAGACATTAGCATCGGTTATGTATAACACTAGCGTTCTCGAGCCGGTTCAGGTTCCGAAGACCTATGCGGATTTGCAGAAAGATAAAAGTCTTGCTCATCGGATCGCATTGCCGCGCACGGCAGCGACCTTTATCTACATTTCTTACGGTATCGGCGAGGACGCAACGATAAGTTTGGCGCGGGCACTCATGGGCCCGCAACAGGCTACTCTCTTCCCGACGTATCCCGATGTTCGCGCTCGTGTTCTTAGTGGCGAGTTCGCGATTGGAATTGGTACCGATGGAATAATGGCAAAGCGCACCGGCGCACCAGCCGGGCTCGCGCCGATCGATCCGATGGTTGTCGTACCCACCGGTGCGTGGCTGATGAAGGACGCCCAGCATCCTGCCGGCGGAAAATTGGTGGTCTATTGGCTGACCACGCCGGATGGCCAAAAGGCGCTTAACGACATCCTCGGAATTTCGCTCGTAACAACGCCAGGTACGGAACTCAGCAAGCAGGCCGAAGGCAAAACACCCAAGATCGTGTCTTACGATTATGTAGTTTCGGCCGCATCGAAAATGCTCCCTGTGTACAACCAAATCCTCGGCATTCGTTGAAATTGTTCGCGCCGACACATGGAAGGCACCCTCGATGAAATTCAGCTACTTTCACTTGATGCCCTATCACTTTTTCGACGAACCGCAAAAGGATTGGCCCACGCGAAATACCAATTTTGATCCGAAGAAGGCCCAAGAGCTCTATACGGCTTATACGGATATGATGGCCAGAGCCGAAGACTTGGGATTCGATTGGGTGGGCTGTAATGAGCACCATTTCAGCCCCTATGGCCTGATGGCGAATTGCAATCTGATCGGTGCCGCGCTCGTACATCGTACTAAGAATATTCGACTCGCAATGTGCGGCAATCTGTTGCCGATTTTAAATCCGATCCGCGTGGCAGAAGAATATGCAATGCTCGACGTGATGTCGGGCGGCCGATTGATAGCGGGTTTTATGCGCGGGATTGCGCACGAATATATTGCCTACAATACCGCGCCTGATGAGTCGTGGGAGCGGATGGCCGAAGCTCACGATCTAATTGTGAAGTGCTGGACCGAGAAGGAACCCTTCGGTTGGGAAGGGAAGTACTACAAATTTCCAGCCATTTCGATTTGGCCAAAACCGTTTCAGCAGCCGCATCCTCCGATATTGATGTCTGCATCGAGTATCGAATCAGCACGCTTTGCTGCGGAACGGCGGGCGATCATGGGTATCGTTAGATTGCCTGGTTACGAGCAGGCTCTCGAATCAATCAAGGTCTATCGCGACACTGCGCTGACCAATGGCTGGAAGCCGGGGCCGGAGCACGTCCTGATTGGTGCATTCACCTGCGTGGCTGACACTTTTGACCAAGCACGTGCGCATCTAGAGCGTGGGCTCGATTATTTCTTCAATGTTCTTAATGGGGGCGTCGCCACGGCGCAGCGCATCGTGATGCAAAAAACACGGTATTACCAAGAAGAGCGCACCAAAGCGCAGCGTGCGCAACACGTTGCCGCTCAGCGCAGTTCCACGATCGATGAGCGCATCGAAACCGGCCAAGTCCTGTGCGGAACGCCAGAAATGGTCGTTGAGCAAATCACACGTATGAACAAGATTTTCGGCCACGGCATCATGAACGTTAATATGAAGGTAGGCAACATTCCCAACGACGTCGTCAATCGCTCGATGCAGTTATGGTCGGAGCACGTATTGCCACATGTGCGTCACCTTTAATTTCGCATCTGACAGGAATTAATCAATGCATCTGAATAGGATCGAGATCAAAGTCAAATCTGAAACCCTTACGTGTTACGTCGGTGGAGAGGGGCCGCCGATGCTTTTCTTGCACAGTTCAGGCGGCGCTCGCCTGACCCCCGCACTCGAGCGACTTGCTGAAAAATACCGTATCTATATGCCAATCATTCCTGGATTCGACGGTACCCGGTCCAGCGAGCGGTTGCGGACCATGCTTGATGTTGCCGATCTTGCAGCGGAGTTCGTTGACACTGCGATCAAGAGCCCGTGCGATGTCATCGGCCAATCTTTCGGCGGGCGATCCGCGGCGTGGCTCGCGATCAGGCATCCCGGGGTGGTGCAACTTCTGATTCTCGCGGCGGCGTCAATCCGACCAAATGGCGAAGAGCGACCTAGCGGGAGTCCTGAAGACGCACGCCTGCGGCTTTTTGCCCATCCTGAAAACCTACCACCGGAGACGCGACCTGCCGAATGGCTCGCGCAGAACCGAGCTGTGTCCCTGCGTCTCCGTGGCAGCCCCGCCGAAGATGCGGAATTGTTGGGTCGGTTAAAGGAAATTCGCGCTCTGACTCTAATTCTCTATGGAACCAAGGACGGCGAAATCCCGCCGAGCAGCGCGCAATTCTTGAAAAGTCAAATCCTCAAGTCGATGCTCATTTACGTCTACGATGCGGCGCATGCGATCGACAGTGATCAACCCGATCATTTTGTCAGGTTAGTCGACGGTTTCTTCAGCCTCGGAGAAACCTTTATCGTTGCGCGTGGCAAAGAGCACACAGCTACGCTTCCCTCTTGATGCCAGCTTACAATCATGGCGGAGGCGGGTCCGTCCTTCGGCCACGACGACCCACTGTCAGGCACGCTGTGTTTGCAGATTGGCTGAAACGATTGCGCGCGGGCCTTTCTAGTATCCTCCTTGTTTATGGCATGGCAGCGATCGCGCTTGTGCTCGTTTCCATTTCGCTTATCGGTGATCTCGTCGGGAGCATAACACCCGGATTCGATTTCGGCTCGTTTACGATCGTGAATTACCTAGCTGTGTTTACAGATCCTCAATTGCTACCAGTGCTGGAGCGAACTTTTCTTCAAGGGCTCGGTACGATCGTTGTGATGTCCGTCTTCGGTGTACCGATCGCTTGGCTAATTGCGCGGACCGATATTCCGGGCAAGAATTTCATCATCACCTTATTGACCGCGCAGCTCGCAATCCCTGGTTTTATCACCGCCATGGCCTATGCGTGGCTCCTGAACCCGACGTCCGGCATCGCGAACCGGGCTATCGTCGCTACTGGCTTCGTCTCCGATCCGGTGATCGACATCTATCAGATAGGTTGGATCTGCGTTCTGCAGGGTATCGCATTTATTCCAGGTTGCGTTTTCATGATATTGCCTGCGATGCAATCTATGGATTTATCGCTGGAAGAGGCGGCTTGGGCCAACGGTGTATCGACGCACCACACGGTAATGCGCGTGATCGTACCGCTGCTTGCACCGACTATCCTATCTGCGATGTTCTTCTTTTTCGTGATCGGAATCGAGCTCTTCGATTTTATCGCCTTTATCGGCATTCCAGGTCATGTCGAAGTAATTAGCCTATGGATCTATGATGCGATCCATTCGACGGCTTCTCTTCCGAACTACGGCTACGCGGCTGCGACCGGCACGATTATGCTCGTCCTTACGAGCATCGCTCTTTTTTTCTATATGCGATGCCTCCGGCAATCCGAGCGCTACGCCGTCGTTACGGGAAAAGCTCGGAGGGTATCGCCACTTCCATTAGGCCGGTGGCGTCCGTTCGCTCTTACGCTCGTCGCAGTTTGGCTTTTTCTTGCGATCGTGTTGCCCATTTTGACTCTAATATGGACGTCGATTGTCCCTTATTTGCAAATGCCGTCGCTAGCCGCCGTGTCAACATTGACCCTTAATAATTATGCGCTCGCGCTGTCCTATATACCGATCCCTCTCGCTTACACCCTTTCTTTGATCGGGATCACCGTCGGGTTGACGCTCTTGCTAAGCGTCTCAGGATCGTGGGTCGTTACGCGCGGCGACGACCGCTTCGGTCGCCTAATCAATCTCGTCGTTTTCTTGTCGCCCGCTGTGCCAACGATGGTGGCGGCGGTTGCCTTTCAAATGGCGGCAATTGCCTTTCATAAATGGATTCCTCTTTATGGCTCGATAACACTAGTCGCGATTGCGATGGCAACTCGAATGATTGCGTTTGCCTCACGAACCATAAATTCGGCAGCATTTCAGCTTCACAAGGAGCTCGACGAAGCGGCTTATGCGTCTGGGTTGAGTCGATTCGAGACGTTTCGCGAGATTTTTCTACCGAACGTTGCGCCGGCGCTTTGGTACTCTGCGTTGATGGTTGCCATGTTGACCGCTCGCGAACTGACATTGCCGTTGATGATCGTGACAGGCCATTCGTTCGTCCTTTCCACGCTGATTTTTGACCTCCAGACAAATGGTGAAACAGGGCCCGCGGCGGCGCTTTCCCTCGTCCTCGTTATCGCATTGGGGACAGTTGTTTTTGGCGCTCGCAACGCAATCGGACGGGTACGTTAGTATCGTTGGTGTGAGACGGTATACCGATAGTGCACGTCCAGTGATATTTCACTTGTCAAAATGAGGTATGATCATTACCGTTCATCATTCATTGTCTCCCAATATTGGATGTCGATAAGCGCCTGTTGGGAGCGCTGAGCGAAGAGGAGGGAGGGCAAGTGGGCAAAATTCGTGAGTTCATGACCAATCGTGGTCCACTCCAACATTGGAGCGATCGCGATGAAGATGACCTAATTGCCTCATCAAAAGGTGGGCACTTGTGTATACCCTGCTTCCGGCCGTTCGACTTCCTTGCCGAGCCGAATAAGCTGTTGCCGTTTCTCGTGTCTGCGTCATCGCGGCTTTCCGTCGACGCGCCGCGCGGTACCGAGCAGCAGTTTCATCGCAACGTCGATTTCGATACGCTTTATTTTCAGTTTGCGGGCGAAACAAGTTACGAAGCTGAGCCGGGACGGTTCGTTGCACGTCCTGGAGAACTGATGCTGATGCCAAACGGCGTCGCGCATTGCGCCACCGGGTCCGCCGACTCGCTAAGACTGGTCATACACCTTCGCGATCAAGTCGAGGCGCTCTTTACCCCAGAAAAGCATATTGGCGAAACCCGCTATGACGTTCGTTGGATTGGCGGTGTTGATTGGCCGGTGCCAGCGCCTGTCCAAAAAAATCCTGACGTGTTCGAAAGCATGCACACGTGGGATGATCGTCCCGGGGATGAAACACTGATTAAGCGGAGACGCGAACGGCTTGTCGGCGTAATGACCGGAGGGCGTGAGATCCAAAAGATTCGCCTGTTCGATATCTTCAGCGAAATCACCGGCGGAAAAAGCCAAGGACCTCTTTCGATGCGAAATGATCGCTTTCTCGTCGAATGCTACAACACGAATGGCGAGCAATTCGCCTTCCATAGAGGCAATCGTAACGAAGAGCTCCAATTCAATTTTGCGGGCGGTTGCAAAAATATCAGCGAGTTCGGTACTGATGATATGGAATCTGGCGATCTCGTCGTTGTTCGCCGCGGCATTGCTCACCGCGTTATCGGCAGCCGCAACTTCCGGCGTATCACGCTCTACGGTGCCGATCCGTGGCAAGTAATGATTGATCCGACAAAGCCATTGCGCAAATCGCGTTTCGAAGTAACCGAGACCGTCGTAGACCCTGCTCCCTGGCGGAAGGAGCTTACGCCGGCGTGAAGTCGACCAAGAGGGAAGTAGTCCCTTTGACGCTCGTCATGCCATGCGTCTCGCCTGAACTCGGACCGATGAGGCATCCATGAAATTCGCGCATTTCTCCCACGTCTGGGAAAAGCCGGGTATGACCCCGCTACAACGGTACGAACAGCTATGGCGTGAGCTTCAGCTCTGCGATTCACTCGGTTTCGATTTCGGCTTTGCTGTCGAACATCATTTTTGCCCAGATGAGAGCTGGATGAGCGCCCCCAGTATATACGTAACTGCGGCGGCGGCACGAACGCGCAACATTCGCCTCGGTGCTATGGGGCACATCATCCCGCTACATCATCCAGTCCGTCTTGCAGAAGAGATCGCGTTGACCGACCAAATTACTGGTGGCCGGCTTGAAGTCGGTCTCGTTCCAGGTGTGGTGCCAGATTATTTCCCGCCATTTGGCGCCGACTTCAAAACCAAGCGCGAAGCCACGATGGAATATGTGGCCTTTCTCCGGGCCGCATATACGGATGGACCGAACTTTACATTCGAGGGCAAGTTCCACCATGCTGAAAGGGTTAAGCTGTCGATAAACCCTCTCCAACGACCACATCCTCCCTTGTGGCTTGAGACACGCCAGCCGCAGACACTCGAGTTCTGTGCGCGCGAAGGTATCAACACGGGTTACTTCCTCTTAGATCGACGGGCGGATGTGGCGCCTCGCTTTCGGACCTACGTTGAGAATTGGACCGCCGCCGGTTGGCAGCAGAAGCCGAACATCGCTTACACAACGGTTGTTTATGTCGATCGCACGGACAATGAGGCGCTCGATAAAGCTCTCGATATGGCTGGCACTGCTTATCGCGGATTCTTCCGCGGGACGAAAACGCCCGCCGAGCTCAAAGCGCGGCAAGACATAATGGCGGCGACATGGGGAGACATCAGCTATCACCTGCTCGACAAAGATTATTTACTTGAAAACGAATTGATCCTGATCGGTTCGCCCGAGACGGTCGCGAAAAAACTGCGGGCATGGGCGGCCGAAGGTATGTTCAATACATTTGCGGGCGAGTTTAACTTCGGAAATTTGCAGGAAGATGATCTGATGAGGTCGATCCAACTCTTCGGCACAGAGGTCATTCCTCAGCTGCGCGATTTCGAGCCCTACTAAGCCGCGCGGCATGAGCAAACAATAGGAGCAAAAGCCGTGCCGTTAAGGAAAGATATTCGCCGTGTGGTTACGAGCCACGATGAAACAGGAAACTCTGTGATCTTATTCGACGGCTCGACGCCGCATCGAATCGAATTCGGTGCGGGCCGCCCTGTCATCCAGGATATCTGGTCCACCGAAGAGTCCCCGGCCGATATGAAAGGCAAGGAAGATCGCATGTCCCGCCGACGCGGTCGCCCGCCGGCGAAAGACGGTTCAGTGATCCGCGTGCTCGATATTCCTCCGACCGGAGATGTGAGTAAGATGGATGTTGGTGCAACGCAAGCTCAATTCGGGCCCGAGCACAGTCATCCTAGAGCACGCAAGCCGCGTCACCCATTGATGCATCGCACGCGCACCATCGACTACATTATCGTGCTCAGTGGGGAGATCGACATGCTGCTCGATGAGGGCGAGATTCATTTGCAAGAGGGCGATATTCTGGTCCAGCAAGCAACGAATCACGCTTGGATCAATCGGAGCAAAGAAGTTTGCCGGATCTGCTCAGTCATGATTGATGGTAAGGAGCCACTCGCCTAGAACTTTTCGTTCGGCGCAGAGCCCGTCCATCAGTGCTAGCCCGCCGCTCACGTTCAGCTGATGCCGAGGCGCCCTCCGTCTCCTCGCGCTGGGAGGCGGTTGTGGGAGATGCTCACTATCCGCGAGCGCCGCAATGATGCAGCGTCAATTCGGAACCGACGCTGCGACGGCGCCGCGTGCGCAAGAAGGCTCTATGCGCTGACCGATTCGGCCGCTTTGGAAGGAACAATACGCTTGCTGACAACGCCGAGGCTCGCAGCAGCCACAGCAGCAATCGCAGCAAAGAGAACGGCTGACAACAACACTTGGCGGGGAGCCAAACCCCACGATAGCAGATATCCACCCAATGGTGCCGCGGCCAGAGCTCCGAAGCGTCCGACTCCGAGTGCCCACGCCACTCCCGTCGTACGCATGCGGGCAGGGTACAGCAGACCGCAAGCGGCGTTGGATCCAATAGGCGTACCATTGATGGTGACGCCAGTAAGGAAGCAGAGGGCTAGTATCGCGGCATAGGGAAGCGAAAAGAGCCCTAACATGGCGATAAAGACAATGCCGATCGCAAAGTGCAGCGACAAGGCCCGCTGAGTGCCGAAGCGGTCTATGGCCCAACCGAGATAAAGCACAGGCAGGATACCGCCCAATGGATGCAAGCTCGCCGCAAACACCGCCTCAGACTGCGTCATTCCGCTGAAATTGAGGATCGCCGGAAGCCAAAACACAAAAAGAAAAAGGTTAAGGAGCCCACAAAAGAATATGATCCACAGTAACACGGTTTGCAGCGCGTAGCCGCCGCTGAATAGCTCCTTGATTGGGTTGCTTCCGCTCTTCTCGATTGATGCAGCGCGATTCATCGCCGGCTGAATGCCAAGACTCTGCAGCAGTGCGGCTTGACGGGCCGTAAGCTTCTTACGTACTGCAAGATGCTGCGGCGCCTCCGGCAGCCATAGCGCCATTGCGAATAGCAAGATCAGCGGAGCCAACCCGCCAACGACGAAAATGCTGGACCAATCAAAGCCTTTGGAAAAGAGAAGTGCAGCAATTTGGCCGCCGAGGAAGGCGCCAATTGCCGTCCCTGTAAAGCTAATCATGATGAGTGTGGCCCTTCGCTCTTTGGGAGCGTAGTCGCCGGTCAATGCAGCTGATCCCGCAAATCCTCCCGCGATCCCGACGCCGGTGAAAAATCGCAGCACAGACAAGGCGGCGAGCGACGAAGCAGTCGCTGAGAGCAAAGATGCTACACCAAAGATGGCCACGCTTCCCATTAGCAAAGGCTTGCGCCCAAAACGGTCGCCGACCGGACCGGCGATCAGTGCACCGGCCAAGATACCGAGATTTGACATTAAAAGGGCCACCGAAAACTGAGCTGGCGAAAGATGCCAAGCGCGGAGCAGCGCGGGCAACGCGTAGCCGATCGCGTTCATGTCGTACCCATCGCAGGCCTGGATCAGTAGACAAAGGATGAGAACCCGTAACTGTAGCGGGCCGATTCGTTGGCTATCCAACTTCGATTCTGTCGCTGTGTTCTCGACCATCGTCATCGGTACTTCCCCCGCGTGCTTTAGAGCCACTGTGCGATTGATCCACGCAACCACAGAATCATGTTCTTGTTCTGAGAATCATATGACAAAAGCTCTCCTTAAGCAATTGTGATATTTCACACCCATGTTTGGATTGACAAGGGAATAGCGCCACTTTTATTCCGAGTAACTAACTTCGGATATTAGCCGGATGCAGGGTGGATGGATGCGGATGAATGCTGTGCCCGCAAAAGGCGGCCCTGATGGAGTTTTGGTTTGGACGCGGATTGGTTCCTGTGAGACAGCAATCACACCGAGAGGCTCGAGCCCTACCTTGCCTGATGCAATATGAACATTGAAGCAAAGGCAAGAGCGGTAATTTCCGTGTAGACGAGATAGCTCCTATTCTTCTCGCGTGTATTTCCGTTATCGCTGGTACGGGATGCCTAACGGCATGGCCATTTGGTGAAACGCAGGACTTCTCAACGGGTGTTTCGGATCGGCTTCTAAAGTCCGAGCCCAATCCAACAACGCCCCTGCGCCCCAAGAGCCGACTGCTGGTCGGCACATGATGCGGCACGGCGTTATGCAACGAAGCCAGATCTTCCAAAAGAGTTCTCAGAGCCTGTGCAGTAATTACCTGAGCTCGGTGAAGCTTGCAAAGCCCGGGCAGTAAAGCGCTGGAATACCGAAAAAGCGGCGTTCGAAAATCCATGGCTTGAAGGGGCGTCATAGAAGCAGCCCATAAGTGGGGGATGCTTTTCCAGCGAACGTTGACACGCATCTTTCGTGATGTTTCACTGCCACTTTGGGTATCATATCCGCGAAAGGTCCGAAAATGAGCCAGCGATCGATTCTAAAGGGCGCTCACGTTATTGACCCCTTGCAGGGGATCGATCGCATTACGGATGTCGTGATCAACGACGGAAAAATCGAAACGGTCGGCCCAACTAAGGATGACGCCACCACCCCCGTAATGGATTTTTCTGGCCATTACTTAAGCCCTGGCTGGGTCGATCTTCACGTGCATACGTACGGGACGCTTGGGTTTGCCGACCCGGATAGTCTCGGGGTCTATCAGGGCGTAACGACTTTCGTCGAAGCGGGCGGACCAGGCATCGGCACAATCGACGAATTCTTGGCCGTTATGACCGGCCTCGAAACTAGTCTATATGCCGGGCCGTTCATTCGGCCCATGGGTCTCTTAGGTCTAAATTATATCGAAGGCGACGTCCGTAGCCTCGGTGAAGTGCCCATTACGCGGTGGGTCGATTTCGCGAAGCAGAATCGCGATATGCTGCGCTATCTGAAATGCAATGCCATCGGCGACTACGGTCCCGGCACCTTGCAAATCACCAAGGGCCTCGCGAATATTCTGCACCTGCCGCTCTATATGCATATTGGCGAGTTTCAGATGCAGAACCCGGAGCATCTGCTCGCTTATGAGGCTTTCAAGATTGCCGAAAAGGGTGACATGATCACCCACCTCTATCATGGCAACCTGGGTAAAGTCGTCGATGACGAGGGCAAGGTTTTTCCGGTCGTTTGGGAGGCGCAAAAGCGCGGCGTCCTCTTCGATCTCGGCTTCGGAGGCTATAATTTTTCTTGGGATGTCGCCGAGAAGTCCTGGGCACAAGGCCTGGTTCCCGAGACCATAAGCTCCGATCTGCAGCAATTCAATGTGGTGCGGCCCGTTAAGTCGCTGGCTAACGTTCTGAGTGTGATGATGCGTCTCGGCATGACGCTTCAACAAGTGATTGAGCGCGTCACGTGCAATCCGGCGAAAGCGCTCTTCCTCTCTGACCGAGCTGGAAGCCTCAAGCCCGGGATGCCGGCTGACATTACCGTGTTCCGCGTAGATTCAGGCGAGTTCGAATTGAGCGATTGCTATCAGAAATCGCGCACCGCGGAAAAGCAAGTAGTGCCGGTCGTCACTTTCAAAAATGGGCGGCGGATCGACGTCGATCTGGAACGTGCCCAGGACGAGAGCAACTGGTTCCTGCAGATCGCGGAAGATCACATTCCCGCGGCGGCAGGCCGCTTCACGGGGCGCGAATTGTCGTTCCTAAGAGCCCTGGCTTCGGGTCTCGATAAGACGGAATGGGAGCTCGGCTCCGGCGAGAGGCTCGATATCGAAAAAGCCATCGAGCTACAGGAAGTGTTTCACCGGGTCCGCCATGAGCAGGCGATGCCACTGCGCGATGCCTTGTTCGCTGTGTACGATTGCTTCATGGACAAGCGCTTCACAATGCAGATGGGACTCTTCCTCTTCCGCCTCGAGCGTCCGTTCGCGTTGGCACGACTGCGCGAGATCGCTGGCGATGCGGGGATCCAGAGCCACGCTGGAAGCGCGCAGGTGATCGCGTAAACCGAGCGGGCAATGGTGATGAAGTGAAATGTGCGTCTAAATGACCGAACAAGCATGGCATCTCTTGCCGGGAATCCATCCCGAGACCTCGAAATTTCCGGCGCGCACGACCCTGGATAACGAAGGCATTATTGTCTTTCGCACGCAGCAAGGCTTTCGAGGTGTTCAGCGAACCTGCCCCCACATGCAGTCAACGCTCATGGCTGCTGAGCTAATCGCAAATGATACGATGCTGCGCTGTCCCATGCATATTTTTACTTTCAAATTGTCCGACGGAAAGGGGGTTAACTGCCCAGGCTTTCGGCTGAGGGTGTATGAAATCAAGCAGGAAGAGAACGCACTCTATGGCCGAAGTATTGGCTGATAAAAGGACCTCGTTGGCCGAGGCGCTATGTCGCCCCGTTTATGCACGGCGCGTAAGGGTGCTGAATTTGCATCGTCTTTGTAGCGCGGCATAGCACGCGAAGCGAGAATCGGATGGACAATATGGCTCTAGCGGAAGTCAAAGGTCCGAGCGATGTCGCCACGAAACCCCGTAGACGACGATACACGGCGCGTTTAGTCCTTCTTGCGACCCAACTGGGTATCCTCGTCGTATTGCTCACCGCTTGGCAGTTCGGCGTTTCCGATGCCGCGGTGCCCTATTTTAGTCGGCCGAGCCTCGTCGCAGTGAAGCTCTACAGTGTGTTCGCGTCAGGCGAGATTTACCGGCACATCCGTGTCACGTTGCTCGAAATCGCGATCGGGTATTCACTCGGCGCCCTGTTCGGGTTGGTGCTGGGGTTCATCCTTGGAAGGTCGGTATTTCTGTCTCGGGCGCTGCAGCCCTACATCATGGGCTTTTACAGCGTTCCTAAGATCGCTCTTGCGCCGGTGTTCATCGTATGGCTGGGTCTCGGCATCGCCTCGAAAGTTGCAGTGGTTTTCCTTTCCACCTTCTTTTTAGTGTTCTTCAACACCTATTCGGGGCTGATCACGGGCAACGAGGAGCTCGTTCGACTGGGGCGACTCATGGGCGCATCGTGGGCTTACACAATTATACGAGTCATCTTACCGGGGGCGGCTGATCAGATCTTTCTTGGTCTGAAGACGGCGGTGCCATACGCGGTCATCGGCGCGGTGATCGGGGAATATATCGGGTCGAACGAAGGTCTCGGTTTTTATATCCTTTATGCTTCCCAGACCTATGACGCACCCGCGCTCTTTTCAGGGATCATCGTACTCGTCGTAATGGTTTTCATTGCGAGCTGCTGTCTAAATTGGGTTGAACGCCATCTAATCCGGTGGCGCAAAGCAGGGCGAGGACAGACAGTCCAGCTTTGAAAGAGATTTTGGTGTGACTGGTACACATAATGCTTCTGCAACCAAGGGAGCTGGGAAATGATGCGACGTCGCACGTTCTTAAAAGGAGTTGGTTCGGCAACGGCATTAAGTCTACCCTTGATCCCAGCCATAAATCGGCGTTCGCGAGCGCAGGGTAGCGGGCCGATCTCGGTCCGCGGGGCCTATGCGGCGCCCGGTCTTTCTTTTGCTGGTATCTTCCTGGCCAATCGCGCCGGTCTCTGGGCCCAAAACGGTCTGAATGTGGATCTGAAGCAACTGCAGGGCGGGCCGTTGTCAATTGCCGCTCTCACCAACCACGAAGTTGACTTCGTTGGCGTCGCCTCGACCGATCCGATGATCAGTTGGGATAAAGGGATCAAGACGCTTGCTGTAGGCGCGTTCACGGGATCGCTGGTGGCTCAATTCACGGCGCGCAAGGATTGGATGGAGAAGGTCGGGGTATCGACTTCCAGCCCGATCGAGGCCAAGCTGAAAGCGTTAAAGGGCGCACGTATTGGCGCCTCGACGATTGGTGGTGGCCCGGCGCAATATACACGTTATCTCGCTCGCACAAATGGACTCGATCCCGATACCGATATGAAAATCCTTGCGGTCGGGTTTGGCGCGTCGCGAATGGCGGCGCTGCGCACCAATCAGGTCGACGTGACAATCGGCGATTCGCCGGAAGCAGACCAGATCGAGACAGAAGGATTTGGTCAGCTCTTCATCAATTGCGCGGAGCTACCGCTATTCCGCGAATTTCCCTATACGTTGCTAGTCGTAGCGCCAGAGTTTGCGGAAAAGCAACCCGAAGCCGTGCGGCGTGTCGTCCATAGCATCGGCCAAGCTAACAATCTTTTTTATAACGATCTCGGCTCGGTGATCGACATGCTACAAAAAGAAAACTCAGCCCTGGATCCTAAGGCGGTCGCGCGAGCTCTTGAGCGCGATAAGAGCGGCTATCCACGGGACGCGCGTATGACTGCGGCGATGTGGCAGAACAACGTCAAGGTGGCTGTCAGCACGAAGATGGTCAACTCGAATCCGTCCGCCGACGAAGGAGTCATGTGGACGAACAAATTCGTGGCTGCGTAGTAACGCTTGCCGCTCGGCTCCGAGCGAGGAGCGGCTTAGGAGGTCCTTGAGATGCCGCGGTTTGGCGTGAATATGACTGCGACCATTGGCCATCAAACCGCCGTTTCGGAGTCTCCGTCTTCGCTTCGTTTCAACAATGTCCGGTTGGCCTTTGCTGCAGAAGAGCGGGATGTGCTAGCCATCGATAATGTCAGCTTCGATGTGCTCGCACAGCAGATCACCACCGTGGTCGGACCATCAGGCTGCGGGAAGACGACATTGTTGCGGCTCGCCGCTGGCCTCATCAATCCTTCCCACGGCAACGTCTTTTGCCAGGGGAGGGCCGTTGCAGGGCTGAACAGAGACGTTGGCTATGTTACGCAAGACAGCAATCTTTTTCCTTGGCTGACAGCCCTGGGCAATGTCGAGTTTCCGCTCGCCGCACGCGGCGTTCCCAAAAAGGAGCGGCGCGACAAGGCAATGCATTGGCTCCAACTGGTAGGCCTTGATGGATTCGAGAACGCCTATCCTTCGGAACTGTCAGGCGGCATGCAAAAGCGTGTCTCGATAGTTAGAACATTGATTTATGAGCCGTCGGTAGTCTTGCTCGACGAGCCCTTCGGCGCTCTCGACGCACAGACGCGGATGATGCTGCACCACAAACTTCTTGAGCTGTGGCGTCAGCAGAAAAACACCATGTTGTTTATCACGCACGATCTGGTCGAAGCGATTACGCTTTCGGATCAAGTCATCGTGATGACTAGCCGGCCCGGCCGCGTTAAATCGATTTACGATGTACCCCTTGCGCGCCCACGCAACGTATTCGAGATCTTCCTGGAGCCGGGTTTCGAAGAGGCCTATGGAAATCTCTGGCGCCTGTTCCGATCCGAGCTCAATCTCGGATAGCGGCATCGATGGCCAGAGCAAACCTTCATCCGTGTTGGAGGTAGTGCATCAGCGTCATGCGGAAGGACTCGATATGACGACGCATAGCGCGTTCAGCGGCTTGCGGGTCGCGCTTCTTTAGTGCGGCCAGAATCGCATCATGCTCATCCTGAACGCTTTGAACGTGGCTCGGCGCATTTAGGGAAATAAACCAAAAACGCAACGATCGCTCAATCAGATTCCGGAGAAGATCTTCGAAGATTTCATTACCTTGCAAGCGCGCAAGTCGCAGATGAAATTCGCGGTCGAGCAGGATGAGCTGTTCAATATCACGTCTTTTCGAACAAGCCTTTGCCTCTTTTATTATCTCGCCGAGAGCGACAAGATCGGTGTCGCTTATACGGTCGACCAGCCGGCGTAAGCAGTAACATTCATTCAAGAGCCTGGTCTCAGTGATTTCGAGTATCTCACTGACACTAAGCGGCTTGACGATGATGCCCTTACGAGGAATGACCTCGACTTGACCTTCGAGCATGAGCCGGTCGATTGCCTGATGAACCGGCGTTCGCCCAATGCCCAGCATCTCAGACAATTGTAGTTCGTTGACATATTCTCCGGGCTTAAACGCGAGTGTGATAATTCGGAGCTTAATAGCTTCATACGCAGCATCACGAAGTGATTGTGCGGGCTGGTTCTTTACCTTTGCCGATTTGCGGCCCCGTGTTGTGGGCGTCACAGGCAATTTCAAAAGAGCTTGCTGTCTCATTCCATCACTGCTCATAAAAGTCGCATCGCAAGAACGCTGACGCGTGCCCTTCTAGCGGTTGCTGCAGGCTCGTTCAAGATTTCGACGCGAGAGATGACTCGTCTAACCCACCAGCGCAAACAGTTGCAACGCTTAGGGACATAGCATAAACTCCAAATAAATCAGTGATATTTCACGGCGAGATGGTTCATGACTGATCGATCGTCGCTTTCCGAACGGCCGAAATGGGTCGATGTTGAGCGTGGTCTCGTTAGCCGCGAAATTTTCGTGGACGAGAATGTGTTCCGTCGCGAACAGGATCGCATCTTCACGCGTACTTGGATGTATCTTGCTCACGAGAGTGAGATTCCCGCACGAGGTGATTATTTGACCCGAGCGCTCGGCGGGGTTCCGGTAATACTGATTCGCGACGACGATAGCCGTATTCATGTTCTCATGAATAGCTGTAGACATCGGGGCGCGAAATTATGCCGGGCAGAATCGGGCAACGCGCGCCATTTGGTTTGTCCCTATCATGGCTGGACCTACGGTCGCGACGGTAAGCTGGTTACCACGACCTTTGATCAACATTTTCCCGAGGGTACCGATTTTAAAGCGTTGGGTCTCGTTCGCGTCCCACGTGTCGAAATGTTTAAAGGATTGATTTTCGCATGTTGGGATGCCGACGTGGTTTCGTTGACGGAATATCTCGGCGAATTCGCCTGGTACCTCGAGCCTTTCTTCGCACGTACGCCGCAAGGGATGGAAGTTCTCGCGCCTCCCCAACGGTGGCGGGCCAAAGCAAACTGGAAAATCGGTGCGCTCAACTTCGTCGGCGATAGTCAGCACATCCTTACGACGCATGTTGGACCTCTGACGCTCGATCCTGTGCGTGCGGCACGTGCTGGTTTCGCTACAGCGGGTGAGAATAGCTTTCAGATCGTTACCGATTACGGGCATGGCTGTACTTTGACGTATCTGGCGCCTGGATTACCGGCTGACGCATATCAGACGCATCCTCCGGCGCTTGAAAGTCAGTACGCGAAGACGTTGGGCCCCGATCAAAAGGATATGCTTCATCATTTGCGTGTGATTGTCGGCACGATTTTTCCGAACCTTTCTTTTATCGAGACGCAAGTTGGTTCGGCGGAAAAGGCCGTAATCTTACGTATTTGGCAACCGATCAGCGGCACCGAAATGGAGGTCCTTAGCTGGGTTCTTGCAGAGCGCGAGGCTTCACGAGAATACAAGCACGCCGTGCTGACCAAAGGCTTCCGTAACTTCGGTGCTGCAGGAGTATTTGAACAAGATGACATGGAGATCTGGGCCTCTGCAACCCAGGCGAGCAACAATCCGATTGCCCAGCAATATCCCTACAGCTTCCACACCGCGCTTCCCTATATGAGGCGGCCGGCTACGGATCATAAAGGGCCGGGACGGGCATTTCGGCCGCCGGAGAGTGAAGTGGCGCAACTCGAATTCATGCGTCGCTGGGACCAGATGATGGCAACCAATTGATAGACGGTGAGTCGTGAGCGCGCAGATAAAGGTCCCATCCACGGCTGTCGCAGATGGCAAGGAAACGCCGGTTTCGCTCGAGGTCCATCACGAAGTCGAGCAATTTCTGTTTCATGAAGCGGGTCTACTGGACAGTCGGCAATACAAGCTCTGGCTCCAACTCCTGACCGAGGATGTGCAATATCGTGTTACGGCAAGGGTGATCCGCGATGCTGCCGCTGATCCGATCGATTACGCAATCATTGACGAAGCTCGCGGCGGTTTGAATTCGCGTGTCGCCCAAATCTCCAATCCTCGCCTCACACGGGCTGAAAATCCGCCGAGCTTCACGCGACGTTTGATTGCCAATATTCGAACGGTCACTGGCGACCGCGCTGAAGAAGTCCGGGTTATCTCCGCATTCCTTGCTTATCGCGGTCGCGCTGGGCTCCTGGAAGGGGGCTTCTACGTGGGTGAACGCTCTGACGTACTTCGACGAATCGATGGCAGCTGGCGATTGGCACGCCGCCTCGTTCGTCTCGATCAAACCATGGTCTTCGACGGTGCACTAAGTGTGCTGCTGTAACGCCGAGTTGCCCGGCGAAAAAGGACCAATCTGATGAAGTCCCGCTCTGAATGCGGCCCCAACGCCCCGATTCGCCTAGGCATTTCTGGTCTCGGGCTCGCGGGCAGCTTCATGATCCGCGCTGCCATTCAGGATCCGCGGATTCTCTTAATTGCTGCCGCCGATCCCTTGCCGCGGCCGCGCGAAGCCTTCGCACGCGATTTCGAAGCGCGAGCCTATGACGACTTTGCGGCGCTGTGTCGTGATCCCAATATCGATGCGGTCTACATTGCATCGCCTCATCGCCTGCACGCCGTTCAGGCGGTGAGGGCACTTGCGCATGGCAAGGCTGTCCTCGTTGAGAAACCCTTAGCGCTGAGCCTCGCGGAGTGTGACACGATTATAGAGGCGGCCAATCAAAGCGGCCTCCCGGTGATTGTGGGTCATACACATGCGTTCGATCCGGGCATTCGCGAGATGTATCGTATCTTGCAAAGCGGCGCGCTAGGTCGGCTCGGCATGATTTTGGCGTTTAATTATACGGATTTTATCTATCGCGCCCATGCCGGTGATGAGTTCGATCCGCAGCGCGGCGGCGGCATTATCCTCAATCAGGTGACCCACCAAATAGAAGTGGTTCGCTTACTTGCAGGGGGCATGGTGCGAAGCGTTCGCGCGCAGCTGGGCGCACTCGATCCGGCCAGACCTGCGGATGGAAATTGTATGGCATTTCTGCAATTCGAAGGCGGAGCTGCCGCGTCGCTTATCTATAGCGGTTATGATTTCTTTGATAGCGATGAACTTCACGACTGGGTGGCCGAGGGCGGGACGTCGAAGGAGCAAGGCCAGCAAGGCCGAACCCGCGCTACTTTTGCAAAGCGTGACATTGCAGAAAATGTAGCTCACGAGGCTTTAGCCTATGGTGGCCGGGTCCTACCCACCGAACAGCCGTTTCTGCCTCATTTCGGCATCGTCATTGTTACCGGTGAAAAGGGCGAGATGCGTCTATCGCCCAACGGTATCTACATTTACGATAGCGACGGCGCGCGCGAGTTGCCGATTGCGCGCGGCCGCTTCCGAGCAGGTCAAGGGAATGCGCTCGACGCGTTATGGGGTGCCCTGCGCGAAGGCCGGCCGACGGTCCATACTGCACGCTGGGGTAAAGCGACGCTCGAAGTGGCCCTCGCAATACGCCGATCGGCCCAGGAGCGCCGAGAGGTCATGTTGAGCCATCAGGTACCAAGCTGAATCTCCCGTGAATCGATCGCTTTCTCTCGCGGATGGAGTTTTACAGATGAGCAAATTGGTTCCGATTACGATCGCTTGCGGGCTTTACGACCGCACCCGGCCTATTATGGAAGGCCGTGTGCCAGTGGATGGCTGCGAGGTAACCTTTCTGCCGCTCGATCCCGAAGAGCTTTTTTTCAGGGCGTTTCGGTATCACGAATTCGACGTGGCCGAGATCTCGTTCAATAGCTATTTAATGACGACGTCGCGTGGGCATTGCCCCTATGTGGCCATTCCTGCTTTCGTGTCGCGCAAGTTTCGTCATTCCGCGATTTTCATCCGAATAGACCGTGGCATCCGCAAGCCAGAGGACCTTAAGGGCAAGCTCGTCGGCCTTCCAGAATACCAACAAACGGCCAATGTTTGGATGCGTGGCATTTTCAAAGACGAATACGGGATCGATCCATCCGATATTCGTTGGCGAACCGGCGGTCAGGAAGAACCCGGTCGCGACGAGCGGACACCTCTACAACTGAAGTCAGGCATCGAACTTGCGCCGATTGGGCCCGACCAGACTTTGAACAAAATGCTGGTCGAAGGGTCTCTGGACGCGGTGTTCAGCGCTCGCGAGCTGTCCTGCTATGTCAAAGGCGAACCTAATATCGGGCTACTGTTCCCCAATTATCGCGAGGTCGAGGCAGCATATTTTCGCCGTACACGGATGTTCCCGATCATGCACGTGGTTGGCATCAAAAAGGACCTTGTGGCCAAATATCCTTGGCTTCCCGGGACGGTGTACAAAGCATTCTGCCAAGCCAAGAAAATGGCGATTGATACTATGAAGGAAATGTCGGCGACGCGCGTTACTTTGCCCTGGCCGGAGGTAGATATCCAAGACGCCGTGCAGTTGATGGGCAACGACTACTGGCGCTACGGGGTTGCGGAATGCGCCCATGAAATCAAAACGCTGGCGCGTTATTCCTTTGATCAGGGCTTGGCGGCACGCGAACTAACACTCGAAGAAATTTTTCATCCCTCTGTTTTCGAGACCTCAAAGGTGTGATTTTCCCATGAAGGCGCGTATCAGGGCCGTCGGAGGCCGTTCACTGCGATCGACAAGCGCCAGCGGTACGCCGCGCTCGAGCCGGCAATCATTACGCGACACCGCTTACGAGGCGATCAAACGCCGGATCATGACATGTGCTTTTCGGCCTGGCGAGAGTATCAACGAAGTTCAGGTCGCCTCGCTCATTGGCGTTGGCAGGACGCCGGTTCATCAAGCATTAGATCGACTGATGCTCGAAGATATGGTCGAGGTAATTCCTCGCAAAGGTGTAATTGTAAAACCCGTCAGTCTGCACGACGTGATGCAAATGGTTGAGGTTCGACTTATAAACGAGACTTACTGCGCACGTTTGGCCGCCGAGCGAGCGGAAGATAAACACATAAGTGAGATGCAACAAATCTTCGCGGATGCGCAGAAGGCGATCTCCGCGCAAAACGTTCGAGAACTGATGCTTCTGGACGGCCGCTTTCACCATGCCTTTGCCAGCGCCGCGCGAAACGATGAACTCGTCAAGATCCTCCGAATATTGAACGAGAGGGCACTACGGTTTTGGTTCATTTCATTCACGACTCCGGATCACCACGAATCGTTTCAGCGGCAGCACGGCGCCATTCTCGATGCGATACGTCGCCGCGATTCGGGAGCTGCGGAAGACGCTGTGAGAACGCATATAGAGGCGTTTCGGGCGAGCGTGGCGCGACATTTATAAATGTAGAAGCGGAGAGTGGTTCAACGAATTGGTGGTGTAGTAATTGGTGCTTATGCGAATCCAGTCCCGGCTTTCGCATGAGTGCTGCTTTTAGCCACCGATAGCTGGCGCAGAAGGCCGCGACTTGCGCCGCGGCGGCTCGCTACTTCACGTATTCGTTGGTGAAGATGGCCTCGTAAGAAGCCAGCTTCTGGTCAGCGCGCAGGAAGCCCGCTTCGACGTTGAGCTGATCCGCAGTTTCGAGTCCCTTTGCGTCGAGCAGCGGGTCCATCGGTGCCGATGCAAGGGTCACCTTGTACATGCCGTCGAGGATCGTCGGATCGGTTATGCGGGTGCGCTTGCCAAGGATCTCGGCCGTTTCCTTTGCATGATCGTGGATAAAGGCCGCCGCTTTCACCAGTGCCTGACCCATTTTGATGCAGAGGGATTTGTGGTCGATGCAGGTCTGCTTCTTCGCCAGGATGACATTAGCGTCGATATGCGTCAGCCAGGGCGGATCCACCGGATCGGCGGTAGTGCCGTTCGCAACGATTACGGCCCCTTGACTCTGCACTAGCTGATCGACGATCGGCTGGCCAACCACGGCGCCATCAACGGCACCAGCTTGCATTGCGCCTGGCGTCTCGGGCGAAACGATCGCCGAAACGATCAGGTCTGTCTGCGGATCAAGCCCGCCTACCCTGGCGATTGCGTTGAGATAGGAATGCGGGATGGCTTGGATGCCGCCCACAGCAAATTTGAGCCCTTTCAGCAGCTTCGCGCGATCAGCGAGCGTAGCCTTGGGATCAAAGTGACGTTCTTCGGCGGCCTTTTTGCTAAGGATGATCCAGAAACCGCTGCGATCAACAGTGTTGGCGATACCGATGATAGGCTGGTTGCGCGCGGCGGCACGAGTCAATGTCACGCCTGATGCATTGGCAAAGTCCATCGAGCCCGAAATGACGGCATTAGTGGAGCCAATGCCCTGGATCACTTGCTCGGAGACTTCGAGTCCGACCTCGTTGTAGATGCCGGCATCCTGCGCGACCCAGGAGGAAGCGAACATTGGAGTGACCGCTGGAAAGGCCATGCTGGTCTTCTCGACTTCCGCGCGCACTGGCACTGCGACGGTGAGATCCGCGAAGAGCATCGCGACAGCTAAATATCCACTTGGTCGCATTTAAGCCTCCTCCATCGCGTCCGGCTTGGCCCGGGAGCTCGCAAACCATGGGCGTCTTTCGAGCCCCCGCCGCCGGGCCGCGCGAGTGTGCTTGAGCTCGGCGCGACATGCTAAGCAAGAAGGTACAGATGATTTAAGCTTTTCTATCGACGAAAGGTATCACGCGGCCTCAGTTTGTCGCCCCATTTGTCTTCTGTAACGGTCAGTTCTTCTGGTGAAAGCGCGGAGGGGGTCGGGAATGGCGATCCCCATCCGAGCGGCTTGCAAGCATTGATGATTAGCTTCGAATGGGTGGTCTCGCCTCTCACGCGCTGCGCCGGGTCAATTCGTGGATCTAGAGCCGAACTCCAGCCTTCGCGGATGATGTCGACCGTTTCTGAAGGCTCCGCGCGTGTGGTAACCGCCCACATTACATCCGCGAGATTTGAAGGGTCGATATCTTCGTCAACGACGACGACCAAACGCGCCATGTAGCTATGCGCGGCCGCGATTAACGCCGCACGTTTGGCATGACCAGCGTAACGTTGCCGCAAGGCTACAACTGTCATGAGCTGAGAGACATGCTGCCAAGCACCGACAACGTCGGTGACCCCCGAGGCTTCGAGATCGGCCCGAATGGTCGCCGCGCGGAATGGGAGGCCGAAATGAAACCGCGGTGGCTTCATCGGCGGAGAGCCCAGCAAGATCGGATTGTTCCGATAGTGAATGGCCGCAATCTCCATGACCGGCGCCGGTCGCATCTCAGCGGCGTAATAGCCCGTAAACTCGCCGAAAGGCCCCTCAGGAAGCGAAGTTTCCGGAAATGGAAGCAAAGCTCCTTCGAGGATAATTTCCGCATCCGCGGGAATCGGCAAGCCGGTGATCGGCCCGTTGCATACTGCTATAGGTTGGCCCTTGATTGCGCCGGCAAATGCGTATTCCGAAGCGCGTTCCGGCAAGTATTCGAAGCCGGCGATAAAGAGTGCGGGATCCTCGCCATTCACCACAGCGATAGGACAGGGCTTCCCTGCCTCCCAATATTTCTGGGCAATCACTGCCCCGTGTCGTCCCTTGTGATCGAACTGAACAGTGACTTTGTTAGGCCCGTGTACCTGCACGCGATAGACCGAAGCATTGATCCATCCCGCCTCCGGATCCCGCATTACAACGAGACTGCCCGAACCGATATAGGGACCACCATCCTTCTGATGCCAATGCGGCACCGGGAATTTCGACAGATCGACACTGCGACCTGAGTCGCTGTTCTCGAGGAAAGCCGCCTTCGTTACCAGCTTAGGTTCTTGCAGCTGGAGCGTCTGCCGCCGGCGCATCCACGCCGTGAGGGCATCGAGCGGCCTTAGGTTCGGATCAAGGCTTAGCGCAAGCGCGGCGCGCTGGACGTTGGTTGTGGCATTGGTGAAAACGCGAAACCCTGGCCGAAAGCCTTTGATATCGTCAAACAAAAGGGCGGGGCATTCCGGGATACCCGCTGCCAGTTCGGTAATAGCCCCGATTTCCAGATATGGGTCGGCGCCGGAAATCCGTCGCAGCGCGCCGAGATCCTCTACGCGCTCGATGAAATCGCGCAGATCGTTATAGCCAACCTGATCGCTCATCCTATGCACATGGCGATCAACACCCCTCCCATTTGATTTAGATATTTAAGGCTCGACGGGCGGCAGATTCAACGCAGTGTCGACAAGACGCCCAGCGCGCTCGAAATCATAGGAACGGTACATGTTGAGTTTCACAAGGTAGGAGGCTCCGCCGTAGAATTTTTCGTATTGTTGATGGCGGCTGCCAAACTCAGTCCCGATAAAATCCCAGGCAAGGCGCATAAGAGCAACGCGATTGCGAGCAGGCATTACACCGGAGCAATAGTACCGTTCAACATCACGAGCGACTTCCGGATTGAGAAAGTCCTTTACAGAAGATGGAAGGGTAATCATCGCAGCCCCGGTGAGTTCGCGAACGATGTCGATCATATGCGGGTTGATCTGCGACTGAAGGGCCATAACGGCATAGAGGGTCGTTTTTGATGGCCATAAAATGCCATCCTCGTCGATCTCTCCCGTTGTCTCATGGGCCTGCAGCATATTTTCGACAATGGCCGCATAAGCCGCGAGCTCGCCCATCTCGATTTGCACCGGCGGTGCTCGGTCATTGCCTGTAGCCTCATTCATGCGCTTGGCGAGGCCGAGCAGAAACCGCAGCTTCGTCGCGAAGCGAGCTTGCGCTTGGTGATTGCCGTACAGATGCGCCGGCGTCTTCCACCATTGGGCAAAGCAGGCATCCAGATTGCGATAGACGAAAACCCGTTCCCATGGCACGTGGACGTTGTCCAGCACGACAAAACAATCCGTCTCGTCGAAGCGCGACGTCAGCGGATAATCTTCAGTGCTGGTTCCCTGAAGCGCGAAGGCGCGTCGCGAGAATAGCTTCACGCCCGAGGCATCGATAGGGATGGCGACGCTGATCGCGTAGTTTTCATCGCCCGGCTGTAGCGGATGAATGCAACTCAGATGCAAATAATCGGCGAAAACAGCTCCCGTCGCGAGCTGTTGGCCGCCTGTGACTACGATACCGCCGTCCGTCTCTTTCGTAACCCCGGCATAAAGCGTCGGATCAGATTGTTTATGTGCGGGCTTGCTACGATCGATTTGGGGAGGAACGATCGCGTAGGCGATGTAGCGATGCTGGTCACGAAGGTGCGAATAGAAATTTGCGACATTCTCGCCAAAACCGGCGCCCCCAGCAGCGAAAATTTCGGGTTTCGCGGCAAATCCGGCGAAAAAGTTGGCGACGTGGTCAGGCGTACGTCCCATCAAGCCAAACGTCTGTTCTGCCCATGCTTCGGCCGCCAGCCGCTTGGCTCGCAGATCCGCATGCGTGCGCGGGATTTGATAGCAGCGCCACACGGGCTCACCGGATTCGGGCGAGGGGAACGTCATCAGCTCGCGGTTTTCCGGCGCGGCCGCATAGTCGAATAATCGCGCAAGCGTCCTGGCCGCATTACGGAATGCCGGATGTTCGGTCGGATCCGTAACCTTTTCGCCATCAACGATAATCGTGCGTGGCCGAGCTTTGAGCTCAGCTAGAAATGCATCGCCTGTGCGCAGTTCGACACACGATCGTTTTTCAGCAAGTGGTTTCGCCAATGCCATGCAGCGACTCGTCTCCAGCCCACGCCCCCGTTATTCGTCTCACGATACGAAGTGATTATTATGTACAGCATGTACATAAACTATGGTCGCTGTCAATCGACATTCGCAGAGTGACCAAGGCGACCGCGTGAGTTAGATACGGTCTCCGAGGATACGATCGTAAACCGAAAGCGAGAAACGGCGATCCAATGCGCGCGACTACTAAAAAAAGAGAATCGACTCCGCCCAATTACAAGCCGCCTCATACTATCTCACGTTCCGATTATTTGCGGGGTGAGTCCGATGCAGAATTTCGCGAGAGCATTTATGCTTTAGTACAGTGCGTCGGCCGCTTGCTAATGTGCCGAGAAGCTTTCGGACGGTCGCTGGGCCTCACGGCCAGCCAGTATGCGGTCTTGATGGGGGTTGCGTATCGCCAAGGTGATGAGGGGGTGACTGTCCGAGACTTGTCCGAGCACATCGCCGTGGCGCCAACACATGTGACCACCGAAGTAGGCCGATTGGTCCGAAAGGGCCTGCTGATCAAACGCCCGAGCAGTTCGGATCGACGCAGCGTTCTTGTTTCTCTCTCACGGCGCGGGGAAACAGCGATTGCGGAAGTCGCTCCTTTCGTACGAAAGATTAACGACCTCCTTTTCGAAAATGTTTCACTATCCGACCTAGATACCTCTCGGAAGGTGTCGCGTGCCCTGTTTCGCAACTCAGAGCATGTGTTGGTGGAGTTACGTCAGCGGCAACGCGAATAAACCGCGCAGCAACTCGCTATTTCCTTATCATTCACGGTCTTGCAATACTGATTGCACGGAGGGGCGAAGGCTCATACGCCGGAGCCACTGTTTGAGGCCCGTCAACTTTGGGCTTTCCAGAGCACCATATTCCTCAATGCGCGATAAGCGTGGCCATAACCCTATATCCGTCAACCCAAAGTTTTGGAGGAAATACGGCTTATCGCCGAGAGCCGTCTCGAGACGATCGAGGCGTTCAATGATCATTTGGCGATTGTCCTGGGCGATTGTCATGTTGCGTTCGCGTTCGGGCTTTCGCATCTCGGCACGAAGCGGCCAATAATATTCCTGAAGAAAGTTGAGAGCATAATCGATTAATAACCTGCCCTGAGCTACCAGCGCAGCATCCTCGTGCGACAACGGCGGGTCGGGGTACTTGCTGTCCAAATACTCGTTGATGATGCAAGATTCGTATAGGACTAGATCATCATCGATGAGTACGGGCACCCGGCCGTACGGATTCAGTCGGATAAATTCCGGCTTTTTTTGCTCTTTCGCCCCGAGATTGAGTCTCACGCGTTCGTATGACAGCCCTTTTTCGTGTAAGGCGATGTGGACGCGCTGGCAGTTCGGTGATTGCACGGCATCATAGAGGGTCAGTGTCATCCCTGAGGCCTTTCGCTGAACAAGCTGAAACAAACCAGTGTCAGCTTAATGCCGCACTGCTACCCTCGGAAACAGCAATTGTTGGGGAGGACCATGACGGACGATCTTTGGCGCTGGGAGGCGAGCGAACTTGCGCATGCGATAAAATCTGGAATCATCAAGAGTCGCGAAGCGGTCGAAGCATGTTTGGCGCGCCTCGAGCAGGTCAATCCGAAGATAAATGCGGTGGTCGACGCGCTTGGCGATGAAGCGCTGCATGCTGCGGATATTGCCGACAGGCAAGTAGCAAGCGGTGAGCCGCTCGGTCCTCTGCACGGTGTGCCGGTCACGATTAAGATCAATGTTGATGTTGCGGGCCGCGCTACGACGAATGGCGTCGTCGCATTCAAGGAACGTATCGCAAAGGCAGACAGCCCTTGTGTGGCTAATTGGCGTAAGGCTGGAGCCATCATTATAGGCCGAACGAATGTGCCGCCTTTCAGTGCAAGATTTTTCACTGACAATGCGCTTTATGGCCGAACGCTCAATCCGTGGGATCGCGAGCGCACGCCAGGTGGCTCAAGCGGCGGGGCCGCCGCGGCTACGGCCACTGGAATCGGCGCACTAGCGCATGGCAATGATCGTGCCGGGTCGATCCGATACCCCGCGTATGCTTGCGGCGTTTTGGGTATAAGACCAACCTTTGGCCGTGTACCGACATATGAACAGACGACGCCAGACGAACCATCTATTACGACGCAGCTAACGAATGTTCAGGGCGCGCTTGCTCGGTCTGTCCGAGATCTTCGCCTTGGCCTCGCAACAATGCAGTCTCGGGATCCGCGTGATCCGTGGTGGGTCCGTGCTCCGGCCCAAGATGGGGACGCGCCGCAAACCCGAGGACGCGCCGCGATGTTTCTTAATTCCTCTACGAAAGTTGATCCCGCCGTCCAAACCGCCGTAACAACCGCCGCTCGCTGGCTCGAAGACGCAGGCTATCATGTTGAGGAAACAGTGCCACCGCACTTCGAAGAAGCCGCAAGATTGTTTTTTTCGTTAGTGCGGACAGAGGAGCAAGCGGGAACGACCCGCGCAATCGAGCAGTTGGGCGATGACGCGCTACGGCGCGCGCGCGCATCAACGATGGCCTACGGTTCCGACTTGGGTTTTGCAGGCTACGTCAAAGCTCTTGGGCGCCGCGCGTCGATTTTACGGGAGTGGCTACAATTTTTTGAGCGATACCCATTGCTTTTGATGCCCGTCTCATTTGAGCGGCCGTTTCCGGTCGATTTCGACCAGGGCGGCGACAGCGACGTTGCTCGCATGTTGACGGCGCATCACCCGCTACTTGCGGTTGCACTTCTTGGGCTGCCAGGATTGTCAATTCCCACCGGCATCGCCGATGGTGTTCCCGTTGGCGTGCAGCTCGTTGCGGCCAGATATCGCGAGGATCTCTGCTTTGGCGCCGCGGAGGTAATCGAGGCACATCAATCGATCGGAACTCCGATCGATCCAGCCTTCTGACATCTGCGCGCTTGCCTGGAGATATGTACATCATGTAAGCTTTTATATGTACAACCTGAAGCCAGTTTCTCACGGTGTCGAGGGGTCCAATGGCACAAGTTGTCTCGGTTATTTGTTCTAGCCATACACCAGGATTCATGGTTCCACCGGAACGGTGGGATGCCCTTCATGCCGGCCGCATGGACCAGCGTGCGAAACCGCTCCCCGCTGATCTGCGCGCGAAACTGGATGCCGAAACGCCGGAAGTTACGAAGAAGCACCACGCAGCTTGTATCGCGGCCCTTGCTCGGCTTCGCGATTATTTCCAAGCGGCAAAGCCTGACTTGGTGGTGATGTTTGGAGACGACCAAACCGAAAATTTTCACGCCGACAATATGCCGCCGTTCTGTGTGTTCACTGCAAAATGCAGTTTTGGCTATCCATGGAAGTTGCTGAAAACAGTCTATGGCGAAGAGCCTGGACCTCGTTTTGAAGTGCCAGGCCAGCCGGACGTTGCGACAAGCCTCGTGAGAGCGGCAGCCGAAAAAGGTTTCGACTTGTCTTGGGCGAGCGAATTCCCGGATAAGGATTGGGGCCTTCCTCATTCCATGATCCGAATGGTAGAAAAGCTCGACATAAAAGTTCCCGTCATTCCGGTGCACATCAACGCGTTTGAAGAACCAACCGCTACGCCGCGACGCTGCTTCCAACTGGGTCAAATGATGAAAGAAGTCTTCGAGGAGATACTGCCTCGAGACCTTCGGCTTGCGATCATCGGTTCTGGGGGCCTATCTCATGAAGCCGCAGGCGAGAACGCTGGGTGGATCGACGCGGAGCATGATCAATGGGTGCTCCAGCAGATCAGGCGCGGCGACTACGAAAGCCTTGCAGCTCTCACCAACCAGGATCTCACCCGGTGCTGGGACCAGGAGCTACGTAATTGGCTCGCAGCATTGCCTTTTGTGAACGGAGCGACGCCGGCTTATCTCGAATACGTATTGTCATATCGGAGTTTGGTTGGAAATGCTTTCGCTGCCTGGACCTTCCCCAGTGCCAAAGTAGGAGCTTAGGCGTTATGGCCGACCCCAAACCTACCAAACGTCCCGCCTATATCGAAAATTTCGTTCGGGTCTCAGGTCACCGGATGCGTTTTGTCCAGGCTGGCGATGGTTTTCCTGTCATCCTCGTCCACGGTTTTGGCTTGGGAAACACAGGAGAATTAGCTTGGGCGAAAGTGATACCGGGACTTGCGGAACGCTATCACGTCTATGCTCCTGATTTGCTCGGATTTGGAGCAAGCGATAAGCCGGCAATCCGCTACACGCCTCAGGCACACGTCAACCAACTGCTTTCCTTTATGGATAGCCTTTGCCTGGATCGCGTGCTCATGATGGGTAACTCCGTCGGTGCATACGTCACTACCAAATGTGCGCTTGATTACCCCGACCGGGTGCTAGGAGTTTGCGCGATAGCCAGTTCCACGGTTGCGAAGGCAATGGGAATCGATGGCCCGATTACCCCTGGTCTCGCGATGATGACCAATTTTAATGGCACCGCAGAGTCGATGCGAGAATTCCTGCGGGAGGTCACGCACAATCCTCAGAATATAACCGAAGACGCGGTTCAGCAGCGGCTTGCAAATGCGAAAGACCCGCTAGTGGCGGCGGCAAACAAGTCCTTCCAAGACTACTCCCGTGCGGTCGGGAAAGATCCAAAGGAATGGCAGCGTTTTTCCGTTGTGAACCGCCTCCCAGATTCGCAGCTGCCGATGATGGTGATTTGGGGCGAAAACGATCGGTTCGCGCCGGTACAGCTTGGCCACGAACTCGAAAAACGTCTTCCGGGTGTTCCGTTCCATTATCTGAAGGATACGGGGCATACCTGCCAGCAGGACCAACCGGAGCGAATAGTTCAGATCGCAACGGATTTCTTCGAGCAAACCCTATCAAAGGCGCTGTGAACGCGTGTGTCGAGATTGTCGCGAATATGATGGCGTGGATAGATACCGCTGCTAAACGATGCGGAAGCGCATAAGCGCAGGCGCACCTCGCATGCACGTCAATTGGTCCTTGGGATAGGGTCGTCACGACTATGATATGCGCCCTGCTATGAGGGCGCTGCCGCACGAAGAGGTAGGGAGCTGAGCATGGACACGCTAGAGCGAGAAAATCCCCACGGTTCAGGTGCCGCCGCAGCGGGCAACTACCAGGCCCTCATCGTAAACCAGCCTCATCAATTTCAGGTTCACCGAGAGATCTACACGAACCCTCGTATTTTCGAAGACGAGCTGGAACGTATCTTCGCCACTACGTGGGTCTACCTTGCGCATGATAGTGAGCTTCCAAAATCGGGTGACTATCGGACGACCTGGATCGGAAAGCAGCCGGTCATCATCACTCGAGATGATGAGATGCAGCTTCATGTGCTTCTCAATTCCTGCCGCCATAGAGGCAATGCACTTTGTCGAGCGGTCAGTGGAAATGCTGCAAAGTTTCGCTGCAGCTATCATGGCTGGGTATATAGTAATCGCGGGGATCTCCTCGATGTGTCCTTGCCGGAAGGTTATCCCGCCGATTTCAAGCTTTCTGGTTTGATTCCTGTGCCGAGAGTATCGGTATACCGGGGCTTGATCTTCGGTAGCCTTGCTAAGGATGGCGAGGATTTCGACACCTACCTCGGAGACGCCAAATCCTACGTCGATCTGTGGGCGGAGATGTCCCCGGTGGGGACGCTAAAGGTCAAGCGTCCGCATCAGTTTGTTTTACCGGGTAACTGGCAGCTGCAAGTCGAAAATAGCACCGACGGATATCACGCCCGATTCCTGCACGAGTCGGCATTTGCGACAATGGCGAAATTCGGTGGCCGTTCGCTCTCTCAAACCACTGCTCTGCGAAACATCGGCGCTGTCAGCGGTTTCGATGGCGGGCATGGAATGCTCGAAAAGCCCCAGATGGCCGCTCTCGAAACGGCAATTTTCGACGACTACGTCGCCTGTCTCACAGAAAAGTATGGAAAGGAGCGCGCCGAGCGCATTCTCGGCGGCTACAACATCATGCTGTTTCCAAACGTCTGTCTGATGGATTCCAACATTCGCGTTATCCAGCCACTGGCCGTTAATGAGACGGTAGTCGCGTCCTATTTCACCGAATTGGAGGGGGTTCCCGAACATGTGAATCGGGAAAGGCTTCGTGATCTGCAATGGAGGCTGGGCACTGCGGGGCTCATCTGCACCGACGATCTCGAACTGTTTTCTGGAGTGCAAACTGGGCTGCAGGCCCGTGATATGGAATGGATTGTCCTTAGCCGTTCAGTTGACCGGGAGACCGTTCATCCGGCGGGTCAGCGCGTCGCCACGTTCGACGCCGAGGCGCCTCAGCGTGCGCTCTACCGAGAGTGGCTGAAGTTGATGTGCCGAGCCTGAGAATGAGGGTCGTATCGTGACGCTTACCCGTGAAGAAGCCGAGGCGTTTCTGTTCGAGGAAGCACGCTTCCTCGACGAGAGCCTGTTCAACGAGTGGCTCAACCTCTTCTCTGCGGACGGGATTTATTGGCTTCCGATCGTCGACGGGAGTGATCCCGAACGGGAACCATCGATCATTTATGATACGGGGAAGGCGCGCGAGCAGCGAGTCTACGCCATCCGCCACGCGGCGCATTACGCGCAACGCCCCCCGTCCCGAACTATTCGATACATTTCAAACGTTGAGGTCGGCGCCGAACCCGATGCTAATACGGTGTCGCTGCGCAACAACCTCCTCGTCTTGGAATTCAGGCCCGGCGATCGCCAGCAGATTGGCCTCGCACAGCAGCGCCTCATTGGTGCCAGATGCGAGTACCGGCTGCGACAGGAGAATGGGTGGAAAATTCTGCTGAAGAAAGTGCTGTTGATCGACAGGGATGCGCCCATGTCGAATTTGAGCTTCATCATATGAATTATGCCTCCTTTTTCGGACAACGGACCCTCAATGCCGACGAGCGGCACAAGGAGCACTCATCATGGTTACAAGATGGCTAGGTCTCTCTGCGCTCATCATTGCGTTCACAGCAGGTAGTGCGGCGTCCAAGTCTCTCGACGCCCTCGTTGCGGAAGCGCAAAAGGAAGGCGGTCTGCGAGCGCAGGTGATCGACACCGCTGGACCGGAGGCCGGAAAGATCGCCGAAGCATTTTCGAAGCGCTTTGGTCTTTCCAATGTCACCATCGCCACTGAAAACGAATCGACGGCGTTTCAAAAAGCCGAGACGGCTATCCGAACGGGAAGTGCCCCAGATTTCGACGTGATGGTGGGGGAGGATGGGAATGTTTTCAGCTTTCTCAAGAAGGGATATCTAACCAAAGTCGACGACTGGCAGACGATCCTCCCCGGTGTGAATCCGAATGTTAGCAGCGGCAAAGACAAGCCGGATCAAGTCAGTCCCGAGCCCTTCGCGGGCTACGCGTTTCTAGTAGCAACCCGAGACGAGGCCATCGTTTATAATTCGCGGCTAATCAACGCTTCCGACTTACCCAATACTCATGTGGATCTCGGGGATCCCAAATACAAAGGCAAGTTCAATTTACCGCCGTGGAGCACCACGTTCACACTCGGCATGTTGATCTACCCGAAAGAAAATTGGGTACAGAGTGTCGACGCTATTGGCAAGAATGCGGGCGCCGTCCTCTTTCCTTCCGTAGGACTCAATCGCATTTTGCAGGGCGACTTCGCCTTTGCGCCCATGAACTATCTCTATTATGCGACGGCCAAGGCTCGCGATCCCAATGTGCCCTTGGGAACAGCATTCTTCAAGGATGGCATCTTCACGTACCGCGTGCTCTATGGCGTTCCAAAGGGCTCCAAGCATCCTGCAAGCGGAATGCTGTTCGCGTTGTGGATGACAAGCGATGAATCACGGGACCTGATGCGTCCCTCTCTTTACCAGGAGAATGTCGAGACCGGCCATACGAAACTGGATGATGAGGTAAGCGCATCTATGAAATCAACGGGCGCAAAGGTGCTCGGTTGGTTCACAAACGCCAAAGCTCAGAGTGAATTCGAGTGGCTCACGACCACAGAGGACGGCAGCAAATACAATCAGGCCATCGGGCAAGCTCTGACCCAGCGCAAGTGACACGCCGGCGACTCGGAGCGAATACCGGTCTTCCAAGCTCTATGATGCTTGAGGCCGCGCCGGCCGCCCGTTTGCGCCGAGGCCCGCATGCGAAATTCGGGAGGTTAGCTGGCCAAATTGGCCAGCATTGGCTCCCATTGGTAATTGCAGCGCCGATGTTGCTCCTGGTGCCCTTTCTGGTCGTGTTCACTTTATACATGACCTTCGTACAGGGATTGCCGATTGAGCCGGGTTACACACTTCGGCACTGGTTGGAAGTGACGCGCCCCTACGTGCTTTTGACCGTATTACCGAATACCTTAATCGTGGCGTTCGGGTCCGTCCTCGTTAGCCTGGGATTTGGGGTTCCCCTGAGCTGGTTCGTCAACCGGACGCGAATGCCTCTGAGGTCTTTAGCCGTCGTGTGCATTGGTCTTGTCGTCATCGTGCCCGGATTCGTCCAGGCGATGGCTTGGCAAATGCTCGTCAACCCGACCAGTGGTATTTTTAATAAGTCTCTCGAGCATTTCACAAATCACACGGTTACGATCACGGTCAACAGTCTCCTGGGTATGGCCTGGGTGCTCGGTCTCGCCTTGACACCTTCGGTTTTCTTCATGGTCTCCGGCGCAATGAGGAGCCTCAATTCTGAACTGAGTGAGGCGGCTGCGGTCGCCCGTATCAGCACGATAAGAACGTTGATGAAAATCGAATTGCCGTTGCTGTGGCCGGCCATTCTCGGGGCTGGGCTTTATACATTTATGACGGCGATCGCGATTTTTGACGTTCCCGCCATACTCGGGGGCGGCGGGGGCACGCTTGGGGTCCTCTCCACG
>Ga0134128_10000867_pt1 | contig 41145 bp, 34 predicted proteins | sample KB31754_FD_96462 | JGI IMG/M metagenome (GOLD analysis project Ga0134128, IMG submission 96462) | Terrestrial soil microbial communities with excess Nitrogen fertilizer from Kellogg Biological Station, Michigan, USA - KB3-175-4 | ecosystem: Environmental > Terrestrial > Soil > Unclassified ...
AGAATCGCTTCCAGTTTTCTTTTTCTTACGGACGCCGGATCTTTCATTCTTAAAGAACCCGCTGCAGCATTTCTTGGATTGGCAAGAGGTGATAATCCCTCCTCTGTAAGCGATTGATTGTACTTTTTAAAATTTTCTTTATTCAATAAAACTTCACCACGAATTTCTATTTTTTCAATTCCATATTTTGAGAATTTAGCAGACAAAGGAATAGAACCGATCTGCCGGATATTGGTCGTGATATCATCTCCTGCTGCACCGTCGCCACGCGTAGCACCCCTTACCAACATGTCATTTTCATAAATCAATGAAATGCTGGCACCATCATATTTCGGCTCAACACTAAAAGTAATTTTCTGATGATCCGCTAAAGTTTTTAACCGATTGTCCCAGGCAATTAAGTCATCCGGATTATAACTATTCTCCAGGCTGAGCATGGATACTAAATGCCGAACTGTAACGAAATCCGCATTCAGGCTGCTTCCTACCCTTTGCGTTGGTGAATCAGCAGTGATTATGGAAGGATTTTCTTTTTCAAGTTTTTCTAATTCTTTAAAAAGCTGATCATATTCTGCATCAGAGATCAAAGGGTCATTCAAAATATAATAGCGATATTCATGAAAACGAAGAGCTTCTCTTAAATCATCTGCATTTCCTGCAGGGTTTTTAAGAAGTGAATTAGTAAGAGTTTGTAAATGTTGTATCTGGGATGTTGAGTACATTAATTTTTTTAGTTACGAATTTCACCAATTTACACGAATAAATTTACCTTACCGAACATACCGTTTATAGGGAATTAAACTCTAATGTTTATTCCAAATCGAGCTTAATATGGAGCTCTTCCAATTGCTTATTATCAATGGTTGATGGCGCATCGATCATCACATCTCGACCACTGTTATTTTTAGGAAATGCAATAAAATCACGGATAGATTCACTTCCTCCCAATATTGCACAAAGCCTGTCGAATCCAAAGGCAATACCACCGTGAGGCGGAGCTCCATATTCAAATGCGCCTAAAAGAAATCCGAATTTATGCTGTGCTTCCTGACGGCTCATTCCTAATGCTGCAAACATTTTTTCCTGCAGGTCTCTTTGAAAAATCCTGATAGAACCACCACCAATTTCGTTGCCGTTCAAAACCATGTCATATGCATTTGCTTTGATTTTTGAATACGGATGTTCCAGGTATTTTTCAGAATTTTTTATAATCGCACTGTTGTTAATCATCACATGAATATCTTCTGGTTTTGGAGAAGTAAAAGGATGATGTCTCGCAACCCAGCGATTACTTTCTTCATCATATTCAAACAAAGGGAAATCAGTTACCCACAACAATTTGAACTCGTCAGCTTTGCGCAAACCCAACCTATCAGCCATGTGTAAACGTAATTCACTGATGGCTTTTCTTGTCCGTTCTTCTCTTCCTGCTAAAATCAAAATTAAATCTCCCGGATTTGCTTTTGTGAAAGCTGCCAAAGATTTTAATTGCCCGGCATTAAAAAATTTATCGAAGCTGCTTTTTAGAGATCCATCTGTATTATATTTTACAAAAGCCAGTCCTCCCATTCCAATTTGCGGACGCTTTACCCATTCAGTTAATTCATCCGTTTGTTTTCTTGAATAATCGCTGCAACCCGCAACAGATATAGCTAAGGCAGTTTCTGTATTCATAAAAGCGGGAAACTCTGTATGGTTCAGCTCATCAAAATAATTTTTCCCTTCAACTTTCAGATTTGAAATTTTCATTTCAAATCTTATGTCAGGTTTATCATTTCCATAATTCCACATCGCATCTTCCCAACTCATTCTTTCCACCGGTTCCTTGTAGTCAATCTGCTTTACTTCTTTAAAAATATATTTGATCAAACCTTCAAACATTTGCAGAATATCTTCCTGTTCAACAAAAGACATTTCGCAATCTATTTGTGTAAATTCCGGTTGCCGGTCTGCGCGCAAATCCTCATCACGAAAGCATTTTACAATTTGATAATAGCGATCATATCCGCTTACCATCAATAATTGTTTAAAGGTTTGCGGTGATTGAGGAAGCGCATAAAATTCTCCCGGATTCATACGGCTTGGCACTACAAAATCCCGTGCACCTTCAGGAGTTGATTTAATTAAAAAAGGAGTTTCAATATCAATGAAGCCATTCTGATACAAATAATCGCGTGTAGCACGGTTTACTGCATATCTTAACTCAAGATTTTTCTTTACTGCGTTTCTTCTAAGATCGAGGTAACGATATTTCATTCGCAGATCATCACCTCCATCAGTATCGTCCTGAATGGTAAACGGAGGGACCGCAGATTTATTTAAAACTTTAAAATCGCTGACAAGGATTTCGATATCACCGGTTGGAATATTTGAGTTCTTATTGCTTCTTTCTGAAACAATGCCTTTTGCTTCAATCACAAACTCCCGTCCCAGTGGATTGGCATCTAATTGTTCGGTAAGTTTTTCATTAAACAACAATTGAGTAATTCCATACCTGTCGCGCAGGTCAACAAAAGTAATGCTTCCAAATTTTCTGATCGTTTGTACCCAACCTGCCAATCTCACTTCTTTATTTACATCTTTAAGCCGTAACTCGCCGCACGTGTGTGTTCTATACATTTTTCACTATTTTTTCTGAGCGGCAAAGATAAAGGTTAAAGAGATTTTATTTCTGAAATCCAATTAAATAGGCAGAATCCAATTTACCAGGTTATTTAGAAAATTCAGCACCCATCCTGTCATTAAATTCTTTTGAATTTCCTTTTGGAATGGATAAAGAAACCCAGCGATCATCTAATTGCATTTTTCCTAAATAAACGATTTGACCAACATGATATGAATAATGGGCGAGCTGCCTGTTGATAGCATCAAGTACATTTAGCGGTTCTTTTCTAATATAGATTGTTTTATCAAGATCGCCGGTAGTTAATGAATTAAGCGCATCAAAAAGACAATCCCAGCCGGCATCCCATTTCAAGATCAGCTCTTCTTTTGTTTTGATCACTTTTTCAAATTCGGTGTCCCGTTCACGCCATTCTTTTTCTCCGTCTTCAATAAGAAAATTGGTCCAGCGCGAAAGCATATTTCCCCACATATGCTGAACAATAATTGCTATACTATTGCTCTGTTCATTGTATTGCCAAAATAAATTTTCTTCATCCAATTGTTCAATGGTTTTATCACCAAGTGATTTATATGAATTGAAATGTTTTTTCACACTTCCTAAATAATCAAACGGCATAAAATAAATTTGAGGTTAAAAATGAGGAGCCAAAATTAGGCCTTAAAACGATTCAGGATCAGAATTAAGTTGTTAGGAAAACGTGCTGTATTTTTCCAGTAAATTGTAAAAAAGCCAGTAAATAAATTAACAAGTGAGATTTAAAGCCGGTTGCCAGGAGGGCCATCGTACAATTTTTACGTAAATGGAGATGCTTAAAATGAATCAGAGAAGATGATAAGCTATTCTATGTTCAATTTAAACATAAAATCTTCATGGAAATGACTCTTAGAGAAAATATTTTTCCCTTTATGGGAATAAGGAAAGTTAATATGATGCTTTCATATCTTTTCAAAGGTAATACTAAGGCAATTCCTTCGATACATCTTCGATACCCCTTCGATACCCCTTCGATACATTGATCGAAGAGAAGGCGGCTAGAAACCGACGGTATAGGGTTGAAAAATACAAAGTGTTAGTAACTTCTATCGCTGAAAAATACCTAAGGAATGATATATTTCCCAGGCTATTCCGCAGCTTTTACGAAATAAGATAAGCGTGACCACGGGCTCTTTACAGAAACTGTTTGTTATAGGGAATAATGAAAGATAAAAGGTAAACTAGTAAAAATAGAAATATCAGCTATTCGCAGTCTTCATTCCTGTTTTCGGGATCTTCAACAGGAACGAAAGTATCAATGGTTGCCAAAACAGTTACGCCACCCTTTACCTGTTGATTTAGTTTTACATTTAATGCTGTTCCAACAGGTAATAATACATCAACGCGGCTGCCAAATTTTATAAATCCCATTTCGTTTCCCTGAGAAACTGTCTGGCCAACTTTTAAATAATTTACAATCCTCTTTGCCAATGCGCCGGCAATTTGCTTCACCAGAATTTCTGCAGTATCGCTTTTTATTACCACTGAATGGCGCTCGTTTTCCGTGGAAGATTTCGGGCTCCACGCTACCAAATATTTCCCTTTATGATATTGGCTGTATTCAACTTTTCCTGACATGGGGATCCTGTTGATATGCACATTTGCAGGACTCATAAAAATAGAAACCTGGAGGCGTTTGTCTTTAAAATATTCTGTGTCGGTCATCTCTTCAATCACTACTACTTTTCCATCTGCAGGGCAGATTACCTGGTGATGGGCGACTGTAAAATTTCTTCGGGGCGATCTGAAAAATGAAATAATAAACAACAACATGATAAGGCTTACGCTGAACACAATCCACGAGACAAGCGGCATTGTTGCACTAAAGAAAAAAAAGAAAATAATATTTACGGCACCAAAAATCAGGGCGCACAATGCAATCGTTCTATAGCCTTCTTTATGAATATTCATCAACAAAATTTAATTACAAATATACGGGGAGATCAACTTTTTATTTGGTCAACGGATAAATAAAAAATAATAAACAAAGACAAAAGGAATCGCAACAAGTAAAGAATCAAAGCGATCTAAAAAACCTCCATGCCCTGGCATCAGTGAGCCACTGTCCTTTACATTAGCCATTCGTTTTAATTTACTTTCTAAAAGATCACCAAGAGTCCCAAAAACACCACAAAGCAGGCTGATGAAAATCCAGTCGGTCAACGAATAAAATTTTGTAAGATATCCAACGAAAGAAATAACAATTACACAAAGAATAATACCGCCAAGAGTTCCTTCACGTGTTTTTTTGGGCGACACTTTTGATAAGGGAGTTTTGCCAATAAAAGAGCCAACAATATAAGCCATTGTATCATTGATCCAGATTGAAAAAACAATTCCGCACGGAATTATCTTCAAATAATTATCGGCTAATCCGTCAGGATTTCCTGTCCGGATCACGATCATTAAAACGATTGGAAGGGTAATATAAAATAGGCCCAGCAAGCTTTTCAGCTTATAACCAGGCGGATCTGTTTTTTTTAAAAGTTGTATGAATTCATACCAGCAACCAAAATGAATGAGGGTAAATAAAATAATAAAGCTCCATTGATTCCACAACAAACCCACCAGCATTGCGGCTACAAAAACGATCGCTGTAAGTGTTCTTGTTTGAAAAGTTCTCCTGTCAAAAGCCATTGAAAAATTTTAAGATTCTTTCGTTATCCAGTTATGATAATCATTTGGATCGTCTATTTCCGGCATTACATATTTCTGTTGCTGAAGCAAAGAAATTTGCCTGAATTTTATAAAAGCAAAAATGATGAAAGCCAGTGCAACGATTCCTGCCCACAAAGGAAAATTATCTTCTATTTCTTTCGAAGATCGGTTTCCCTGCATGGTTGCAACATAAAGAGCGGTAACCTGCAAACCATTATACAAAAAATGTAAAAGCATAGAAAGCCATAAATTGCCACTATAATAAAAGATCAGGCCAAGAGCAATACCTAAAGCAAATCGTACAAGAAATCCATAATAAGAAGCATGAACAGCGCTAAATACAATCGATGTTACAATGATAGCTACCCAGGGACTTTTAAACCACCTTGTTAAAATATTTTGTAATCCGCCCCGAAAACAGAATTCTTCAAAAAGTGCTGGCAGCAAAGCAATAATTATCATCGAAATTACATAGCGGCCAAAGGAGTTGATATTAATAAGTGCTGCTTCCTGGGCAGCTCTTTCAGCCTCTTTTGCTTTAAAATATATTTCCCATGATTTTGGAATAGGGATAATTTTATTTAATTCCGCCAATGCTCCGGATAATGGAAAAGTAATAATAAGAATTGCCAATACCAGCAGTACCTGCTGAAAATTAATCCGTGTTTTTAACCCGAAAAACCTGGACGGATTGCGGTAGCAAATTAAAGCGGTAAAATAAGCAGGTAAAAAAAACATAAAGAACGTAGAAATGACCTGCATCATCATGATCGCGTTATAATATTTCGGATCAAACATATCCTGAGGCATAGTAAGAACAGATCGGCCGGTCATGGTAAGCCAGAGAATAACAGAAACAATGGTGCCAACAACTAAACCAGCTCCAATAAGAGCAAGGAAAATTCCAAGCTGACCGGGAAAGCTAAAATTTCTTGAATTTCTATCGATCGTCTGCATTCTCAATTTTTAAGTGTGTAAATTTACAGCCAAAAATATTAGTTCAAGTCCAAAGTTCAATATTCGACCCTTGACCAAAATAGGCAACATACAACTTCCTGATTTTCCTTTATTGCTTGCGCCAATGGAAGACGTAAGTGATCCGCCATTTCGCGCAGTTTGCAAGGATAATGGTGCTCATCTGATGTATACAGAATTTATCAGCAGTGAAGGATTGATTCGTGATGCAATTAAAAGCAGAAAAAAACTTGACATTTTTGATTATGAAAAGCCAGTTGGCATTCAAATCTTTGGCGGCGATGAAGAAAGCTTATCTCTTGCAGCAAAGATTGTTGATGCTACCAATCCTGATTTACTGGATATTAATTATGGTTGCCCGGTAAAAAAAGTTGCGTGTCGCGGTGCCGGCGCGGGTGTTTTAAAAGACATTCCTTTGATGATTCGCCTGACAGATGCGGTGGTAAAAAGCACATCATTACCGGTAACCGTAAAAACAAGATTAGGCTGGGACGAGGACACAAAAAATATTGAAGAAGTGGCGGAGCGTTTACAGGATGTTGGAATCAGGGCTTTAGCGATTCATGGACGCACGAGAGTTCAGATGTATAAGGGAAGTGCCAATTGGGAATTGATTGCAAAAGTGAAAGAAAATCCAAGAATTACGATTCCAGTTTTTGGAAATGGTGATATTGATTCTCCTCAGAAAGCACTGGAATATAAAAATAAATATGGTGCGGATGGAATTATGATTGGCCGTGCGGCAATCGGATATCCATGGATCTTTAATGAAATTTCTCATTATGTAAGAACCGGTGAAATGCTTGCTCCCCCTACTGTTGAAGAAAGAGTAGCCGTTTGTAAAAAGCACCTGATAAAATCTTTTGAATGGAAAGGACCGGTTGTTGGCATTAATGAAATGAGAAGGCATTATGCAAATTATTTGAAAGGAATGCCTAACATAAAAGAGTTTCGCGGAAGATTGGTTGTGCTAAAAGAAATGGATGAAATTTTAGAAGTGCTTGATGAAATTGTTGATCAATATTCAGGTTATGAATTTGAAAAAATTCCGATTGAATTAATAAATTATCATGAAAAATGCCCGGTGTAATCCTGCTTATACCAACCTTCACACAGGAATTGCTTCAGGAGGAACTGCTGATGAAAAAACTCCTGCCAATTTTCCTTGTTCGTCAACAAGGTATTTGTAAAAATTCCATTGGGGCTCTTCCTCATTCCAGCCATTTTTATTTTTGTCTGTAAGCCATTGATAAACCGTTTGCCTGGATTTACCGGAAACAGAATTTTTTTGAAATACCGGAAAAGTTACTCCATATTTTTCCCTGCAAAAATGAATGATTTCTTTATCATTTCCCGGCTCCTGTTTGCCAAAATCATTTGATGGAAAGCCAAGAATGATAAGGCTTTGACCGGACTGAAATAAATTTTCAAGTGCTGAATATTGTGGAGTAAAAGCACATTCGCTTGCAAGATTTACAATTAAAATTTTCCGGTTTTTAAATTGCTCAAAAGAAATTTCTTCGCCATTATTTAAAACAGCTTTTAATGAATAAAAACTTACAGGGGGCAAAATATTATTTTCATTTTTTAAAATTCGCATACGTATACCTGTAAGTTTCAGGATCTTCATCATGAATGGATAAATCAAGACCATTATTTTTCTACGAACTTTCATAATCAGATATCAGGTTTTTTAGACTTTAATCCAAAATTTTAAAAACTCAGCATAATCAGTATGCACGATTTCATAATCAGAAGGGATTTCGCTGCCAAAACTGTGATAGGTTACTAGCCTTGTTCCGGCAGGCTTCCTGGCAAGTTGTTTGAATAAATAACGATTATAATAATTATACAGTTCCTCTGAGTATGTTATGCTAAAATCAATTTTTTGAGTGCCCGTGATATTTTCATAAAATGAATTATAAAAATAAAAATTGTCGTAATTCTCAAAATCAATATTTGTGATGTTATCGCAGATAAAAGCTACATTTTCTAATTCAAGCTTTTGTGCTAATTCGTTGGAAAGTGCTACCAGTCCCGCCCTTTGCTCTACTCCATAAAACATATTGAGGGGATGAAAATGAGCGGCTGTCAAACAAAATTTTCCTGAACCGCTTCCGATATCTAAAATTTTTGCATCAGCAGAAGCGGCTAAAAATGCAGCGGCTTTTTCTGCAACAGCAAGAGGCGTCCAATGTTTTTCCGCCACTTCCTGAATGGGTTTGGGATAAAGAGAATTAAAAACTTTGTCTGAAGCAAACCAATTTTTCATTTAAAGCGATATAAGGTTTAGATATTTCACATTGACAAAATGGGATAACAATTTTATTTTCCAATAATTATTATTTTAATAATCACATTCTCTCACTCAATTCAAGCCATCGCATTTCCTTTTCATCAAGAAGAATAATGATTTCACTGATCCTTTCAGATGCTTCCTGGAGTTTTTCAAAAGCCATAGAACCGTTATTCAGCTTTACTTCCAGAAGTTCTTTCTCTTTTTCCAGATCAGCAATTTCTTTTCCCAATTTATCAAACTCTGTTTTTTCTTTGAAAGAAAGTTTTTGCTTTTCGTTGCCTTCATTTGGCTTTTTACTTTCTACCTTCTGCGTTTTACCTTCCACTTTCTGTCTTCCGCCTTCGGCGTTTTCTTCCAACTGTTTCCACAGTCTGTATTGAGAATAATTGCCCGGGAAATCTCTTATCACACCATTCCCTTCAAAAGCAAAAAGATGATCGACCAACCGATCCATAAAATAACGATCGTGGCTAACAATTAAAATACATCCCGGAAAATCCTGCAAAAATTCTTCCAACGTTCTTAAAGTCTGAAGATCCAAATCATTTGTTGGCTCATCAAGAACTAAAAAATTGGGATTTTTGAAAAGAATACTAAGTAAATGCAAACGTCTTTTTTCGCCGCCGCTTAATTTACTCAACGGCGTAAATTGTTGTTGCGCTGTGAATCCAAATTTCTCCATAAACTGGGATGCACTGATCTTACTTCCATCAGCCAACGGAAAAAATTCTGCAATATCTTTTACATATTCTATCGCTCTTTTATCTTCTTTATATTGTAAGCCCTCCTGTGCAAAATTTCCAAAAACAACTGTATCACCATGATTTATTTTTCCGCTATCTGGTGGAATTAAATCAAGCGCCACTTTTAAAAAAGTTGATTTCCCTGTTCCGTTTTTCCCAACAATTCCAATCCGTTCTCCTTTCTTAAAAGTATAATCAAATCCTTTCATGATCACTTTGTCGCCGTAAGATTTATATACTTTTTTCATCTCCAACACTTTTCCGCCCATTCTCGTCATTTTCACCTGTAATGAAACTTCTGCCACTTCTTTTTTCTGGCTCACTCTTTCCTGCACTTCAGCGAACGAATCCTGCCGGCTTTTTGATTTTGTGGTGCGTGCTTTTGGCTGCTTTCGCATCCATTCCAGTTCTTTTCTAAAAATATTCTTATCCTTTTGTAATTCGCTTTGCTGAACTTCCTGGCGTAAAGATTTTTGTTCTAAAAAATAATCGTAATCGCCTTTATAAACATAAATCTTTTCATCATCCAACTCTACAATTTCATTGCAAACCTCATCCAGAAAATAACGGTCGTGAGTAACCAATAATAAAGTGCTTTTATTGCTTGCCAGAAAGTTTTCCAGCCATTCAATCATCTCCACATCCAGGTGGTTAGTAGGCTCGTCAAGGATCAGTAAACATTTTCCTTCATGTAATTGGGCATCAATTAAAGCCTGTGCCAGCGCTACTCTTTTTCGTTGTCCGCCGCTAAGGTTTTTTACAGGCTCATTCAGATGATGCAAATTTAATTTCCCTAAGATCTGCTTCAGATCACTTTCAAAACTCCATGCATTTGCTTCAGTTAATTCGGTAATCAATTCACTGATTCTTTCTTCATTCTCTGAATTTTCTTCCAGCAACATTTCATATTCTTTTACCAGGCGCACAACAGGATTATCGATATTCAAAATATTATCCCAAATGGATTTTGAATTTTCAAAGGCAGTATCCTGCTGAAGCATAATTACTTTCACATCTTTATGAACCCATACGGTTCCTGAATCCGTCGTTTCCTGACCGGCAATAATTTTTAAAAGAGTGGATTTCCCGCTGCCGTTCCGCGCAACAAAAGCTACCTTGTCTCCTTCTTCAATGTGAAAGCTGATGTTTTTAAAAAGAGTTCTGATTCCAAATGACTTCGTCAAATTTTCAATAGAGGCATAATGCATAAGCTGCAAAGGTAAATTGCGAAACCTCGTTAATCGTTATGAAAATAAAAATCATTCATAAAACTTTGTTTACTTCTGTAAAACTGCTTCAATTGTAAGCGCAGAATGCAGAAATTAATTGATATTTGCCAACTTTAAATGGGAAATAACAGATGAAAAAAACTATTTTGATAACTGGTGGTGCCGGCTTTATAGGATCACATCTGACGAGATTATTTGTAAATAAATATCCTGATGATACAATCGTTAATCTTGACAAACTGACTTATGCAGGCAATCTGGAAAATCTGAAAGACATTGAAGAAAAGTCCAATTACACTTTTGTAAAAGGGGATATTCTGGATATGGAATTTGTAAAAGATCTTTTTGAAAAATATTATTTCACTGGTGTTCTTCATTGTGCTGCTGAGAGCCATGTAGACCGGTCTATCACTGATCCTTTGGCTTTTGTAAAAACAAATGTTTTAGGAACTGTTTCTTTGCTACAGGTTGCCAAAGAGAAATGGAAAGACAATTATGAAGGAAAATTATTTTACCATATTTCTACAGATGAAGTTTATGGAAGCCTGGGCGAAGAAGGTTTTTTTACTGAAGAAACTGCCTATGATCCGCGCAGTCCTTATTCAGCATCCAAGGCCTCTTCAGATCATTTTGTAAAAGCTTATTACCACACATATCATTTGCCCGTTATTATTTCCAATTGTTCTAATAATTATGGGCCTTTTCATTTCCCGGAAAAATTAATACCCCTTGCCATTCACAATATTATCAACAACAAACCGATTCCTGTTTATGGAAAAGGTGAAAATGTGCGTGACTGGCTTTATGTCGAAGACCATGTTCGCGCGATTGATACGATTTTTCATAATGGGAAAATTGGCGAAACCTATAATATCGGTGGCCACAATGAATGGAAAAATATTGACATCATTAAAGAATTATGTGAGCAGATGGATGAAAAATTAGACCGTAAAAAAGGGACTTCAGAAAAACTGATCACTTTTGTGAAAGACAGAGCGGGCCATGATTTGCGCTATGCGATCGATGCAACAAAATTGAAAAATGAATTGGGCTGGAAACCTTCTTTACAATTCAGGGAAGGACTTTCAAAAACAATTGACTGGTATTTGAGTAATGAAGAGTGGCTTAATGATGTAACGAGTGGAAACTATCAGAATTATTATGAACAACAGTATGGAAAAGTATAAAAAGCCTTTTTCATTTTACCCCTGCAAAAGCTTCTGATAATTTTTTAACAACACGAAATTTTTTTCACCCTGTTTTGATGCCTTCCGCCTTCAAACTCCGTGTGCATAAATATTTCAAGCATTTTTTCTACTAAATTTTCTCTGACAAAACGTGCAGGAATGCAAATGATATTTGCATCATTGTGTTTGCGTGCAAGCTCAGCCAGTTCTTCTCCCCAGCAGACCGCTGCCCTGATGTTCTGATGTTTGTTAGCAGTGATGGCTACACCATTTGCGCTGCCGCAAATTAAAATTCCAAAAGCAACTTCTTTATCTTCTACCGCTTTTGCAACAGGATGAGCGAAATCAGGATAATCAACAGAATCGCCTGAATAAGTTCCAAAATCTTTCCAACTCACACTTTTCCCATCCAGAAAAGAAATGATTGCTTCTTTATAATTGAAACCTGCATGATCACTGCCGACAGCAACAGGCAATGATAAATTGAAGGGAGACATGACTAAAATTTTTTTATCCGGTAAAGATAAAACTTTGGATCGTTTCATCTTTGTTTATTAACAATTCCGTGGAATCATTTTTGCAATAATTTGTTTTCAAAAATATTCAAATACATCCGATTGTTTTTTAAATAAAAAAAATGCGCTTTCCTTTGCAACATTTATTAAAGTTCTGAAACATTAATTTAGCCAAAAAATTCTTTATGAAACTGATCGAAAATAAAGTGGCCATTATTACCGGCGGAAGCCGCGGAATCGGAGAAGCAATAGCTTTGAAACTTGCTGAAAGTGGGGCCAATGTTGCCTTTTCTTATATCAGCAGTGATGAAAAAGCAAAAGCGCTTGAAGAAAAATTACAATCCGTTGGCGTAAAGGCAAAGGCTTATAAAAGCAATGCCGCTGATTATGCAGATGGCGAAAAAATGGTCAGCGATGTGATCAAAGAATTTGGAACAGTTGACATTTTGGTGAACAACGCCGGCATTTCAAAAGATAATTTGTTGCTGAGAATGTCATCTGAACAATGGGATGATGTGATCTCAACAAATTTGAAAAGTGTTTACAACATGACCCGGCAGGTTATTCGTCCTATGATGAAAGCACGTAGCGGAAGCATCATCAACATGAGCTCAATTATTGGCATGCGTGGAAACGCAGGACAAAGCAGCTATGCAGCGAGCAAAGCTGGAATTATTGGCTTTACAAAATCAATCGCTGCAGAACTTGGAAGCAGAAATATTCGTTGTAATGCGATTGCACCCGGTTTTGTAGAAACTGACATGACGCATTATTTAAAAGAAGGCGAAGCGGCGAAAGCTTTTTTAGATAAAATACCTTTGGGGCGTTTTGGAAGCGCCGAAGAGATTGCGAATGTCACGCTTTTTCTCGCGAGTGATATGAGTTCTTATATTACAGGACAGGTGATTAGCGTATGTGGAGGATTGAATCCGTAAAGAGATGCCGGATGTTTCAGATGTTTGATGTACGATGTATTTTGAATTTATAAATTAATTAATCACAAATGGAAGCATACAAAAAACTTTTACAAAATAATGCGGAATGGGCAGCAGCACAACTTAAAGAAGATCCGGAATATTTTCAACGCCTTGTAAACTTGCAACAACCCCAGGTTCTTTGGATTGGTTGCAGCGACAGCCGTGTGCCGGCAGATAGAATTACAGGAACTCATCCCGGTGAAATATTTGTTCACCGTAATATTTCAAATCTTGTTGTTCCTACAGATTTCAATTTATTAAGTGTGTTGCAATACGCCGTTGAAATTTTAAATGTTCGCCACATTATTGTTTGTGGCCATCATAATTGTGGCGGCATTTCTGCAGCAATGTCCAATCAGAGTTATGGATTGCTGGATCAATGGATATGGAACATTAAAAATGTATACCGGATGCATCGCGAGGAAATAGATGCAGCTCCGACTTACGAAGAAAAACACCAGCTACTTACCAAATTAAATGTAAAAGAACAGGTGATGAATCTTGCCAAAACTTCCATCATTCAAAATGCATGGAAGCAGCATGAAATACCACATTTGCATGGATGGGTTTATGATCTTCGCGATGGAATTATCAATCCTGTTTTTGAAATGGAAGCCGGAACGCCACTTGATCCGATTTTTGAAATGACGAATATTTAAGAGCACTTTTGAAATCGGGAATATTTTTTTGAGAAAGGGGTTAAAGAGATTTCAAAGTGTAACTTTAGTCGTTTAAAAAATATAAAATGACGCTTCTTCATAATGCAGGAAATTTTTTCTGGAAAATTTTCAAATCCGTGTTTGTAAGAGAAAAGGATTGTTGCAAATAATTTTTTCAGTAACAACATTTACAACCATTAGGAATTTAAGAGTAGTTAAGAATGTTTTTTCTTAATAATCCTTAATCTCTTAATGGTTTATTTTTTTCTTCAAAATAAGAGTTCGTGTTATTTCTTTGTTCACTCTCCCTAAAATTATTTCTTATATTTCAGCAGATTTTATCCGCAAATAAGCATGGAAATATATAACATCATTACCCTGATAGTAGTACTGACAGCGATTTTTGGTTATCTTAATCATCGTTTCTTCAAGTTGCCAGGAACTATCGGTATCATGCTTATTTCTCTTCTCGCTTCTTTGGTTGTTGTAGGAATTGGAATTATTTTTCCTGCATTTTTTTTACAAACAACTCAGGCAATCAGCCTTATCGATTTTCAAACAGTGTTGCTTAGAGTGATGCTTAGCTTTCTGCTTTTTGCCGGTGCGATTCACATTGATTCAAAAAGATTAAGAAAAGAAAGAATTTCTATCATCACTTTTGCCAGCATTGGTGTTATCATTTCCACCTTTGTTATTGGCTCTTTGCTTTATCTCACCATCCATCTTTTCGGGCTCTCTGTCAATTATTTGTACTGCCTTTTATTTGGTGCACTCATTTCTCCCACAGATCCTATAGCTGTTATTGGTATTTTAAAAAAGGCAAAAATTCCTCCTTCTCTTGAAACTAAGATCAGCGGTGAAAGTTTGTTCAATGACGGGATTGGCGTCGTCTTGTTTATTACTTTTTTACAAATTGCACAGATTGGTTTGGAAAATATTTCTGTATGGAAAATCCTTTGGCTCTTTGCCCGCGAAGCCGGTGGAGGAATTCTTTTCGGTTGGTTGTTGGGAAATATCGGTTATATCGCTTTAAAATCAATTGATAATTACGTGGTGGAGGTCATGATCACGCTTGCCATTGTAATGGGCGGGTATTCGCTGGCAGAAATAATGCATCTGAGCGGGCCGCTTGCAATGGTAATTGCCGGTTTGATCACAGGAAATAAATCGATGGATGTAGTGGTGAGCGATGTTACACGCGATTATATCGGAAAATTCTGGGAGATGATTGATGAAGTAATGAACGCGATCTTATTTCTTCTGATTGGTTTTCAAATGCTGATCATTCCTTTCAATTTTACTTTATTGTGGCTTGGCTGCATTACGATTGTGATCGTTTTATTTGGAAGGCTGGTCTCGGTTTCATTGCCGATTTTATTTTTAAAATATAAAAATTATTTCGCTAAAAATACCATTCCGATTCTCACATGGGGGGCTTTGCGTGGAGGCATTTCCGTAGCACTGGCATTGGCCGTTCCGAAATATATGTACGGCGATATGTTTGTATCTATTACTTATGTTGTGGTGTTATTTTCAATCGTTGGACAAGGGTTGACCATTGGAAAATTTGCAAAAAAACTTGCAGAAAATGATGATGAAATCCCGAATGCGATCTCTTAATGCTTTTGCGAATAAAAAATAAACCGATTTTTTAATTCGCTAATTCCGGTTGAATAACAGATTTTTTCCTCTCGCCAATTTGTTGTCTCCACATGGCATAATACAATCCCATTTTTGAAAGTAATTGTTCATGATTTCCTGTTTCAATAATTTCTCCTTTTTCCAAAACATAGATTTTATCAGCATGCATGATCGTGCTCAAACGGTGGGCGATGAGAATGGTAATTTGTTCTTTTTGAGAAGAAACATTTTTGATTGTGTTGGTAATTTCTTCTTCAGTAAGCGAATCAAGTGAGGAAGTTGCTTCATCAAAAATTAATAAATGAGGATGGCGAAGAAGCGCACGGGCAATAGATAAGCGCTGTTTTTCTCCGCCTGAAATTTTAATTCCTCCTTCACCTATTACGGTTTCGATTCCGTTATCTGCGCGTTCCAATATTGAATAGCAAGCGGCTTTTTTTAACGCATCCAGAATCTCTTCATCGGTTGCTGAAGGATTTACAAACAATAAATTTTCTTTGATCGTCCCTGCAAATAGTTGCGTATCCTGCGTTACAAAGCCTATCTGTTTTCTTAATTCATCAAAATCAATTTCTTTTCTATCAATATCATTGTATAAAATTTTTCCATACTGGGGAATATATAATCCAACCAATAATTTTACCAATGTTGTTTTTCCGGACCCTGAAGGTCCGACAAATGCAATCGTTTCGCCTTTTTTTACATCAAAGCTAATATCATTCAAGGCCGGTTGTTGTGCAGATTGATGTTTGAATTTTACATGAATAAACTGAAGTTCATTAATGTTTCCCAGGTGGATTGGATTGGAAGGTTTTTCTTCAGGCGGTTTTTTCATCAATGTATCAAAATTTTCAAGAGACGCTTCCGCCTCGCGATAGTAAATGATAATATTTCCGATTTCCTGCAAAGGACCAAAAATAAAAAATGAATAAAACGTAAGCGTCATCAATTGTCCCGGTGTGATGGTGTCTTTAAAAATCAGCCATAGCAGGATGAACATAATTGACTGGCGCAGAAAATTGACAAATGTTCCCTGGATAAAACTGAGTGTCCGAATACTTTTTACTTTTTTTAGTTCCAGGCCAAGAATTTTATAAGTATTATTATTCAGCCGGTTGATTTCCTGCTGTGTTAGTCCAAGACTTTTTACAAGCTCAATATTTCTTAGTGATTCTGTCGTAGAACCAGCAAGGGCATTGGTTTCACCAACAATCTTCCTTTGAATGATTTTAATCTTTTTACTCAGAACACTTGTCATCAGCGACAGTAAAATAATTCCGCAAACATAAACAGGCATGATTGACCAATGCAACGAAAATGAATATACCATTACAACGACAACGCCTACAATAATTCCGAATAAAATATTGTTGAATGAAACAATGAATTTTTCTGTATCGGCTCTCACTTTTGAAAGAATTGACAAAGTCTCTCCGCTACGCTGATCTTCAAAATCCTGGTAAGGAAGTTTCATTGAATGTTTTAAGCCGTCGGTAAATAATCTTGCACCAAATTTTTGTACGACCACATTTCCGCAATAATCCTGGAAAGCTTTTGCAATCCGGGAAACCATCGCAACGCCAATCAACATTCCGAGATATAGTAAAACTTTTGATAAATATTCTGATGACGTGCGATGATTCGCATGAGGATGTGTGACAAACTTGTCAAACATTTTACCAAAGATCCATGGATCCATCATCGAAAAAACCTGGTTAACCGTAGCAAATAGTAAGGTTAGCGCGATTAGCCATTTATAAGGTTTTAAGTATTGAAGCAATAATTTCATGTGACAAAAATAAAACGGTTATCATAAGGGAAATAATAATTTTTAATTTGAACTTTTTTAAAAAAATATTTTTTAACAGAATTAAAACATGAACTGCTAAAAGGCGTTTTAATTTTTAAGTCTCAAAAACTATTTCTTGTGTAAATTCGTAATTGATGCAAAGCACTCTCGATATTCCAAAATATACCATGAACGAAGAAGAAGAAAAAAAAGAAATTCTTCGTAAATACCGCGCCTTATTAAGAGCTTTAAAACCGAAATTAAAACCCGGAAGCAAAGAGCAGATCAGGGTTGCGTTTGAAATGGCTGCTGAAGCACATAAAACCATGCGTCGCAAAAGTGGCGAACCTTATATTTTACATCCGCTGGCAGTAGCCATGATTTGTGTGGAAGAAATTGGCTTGGGCGTTCGAAGTACGATCTGCGCACTTCTTCATGATACCGTTGAAGATACTGATATCACTTTTGATATGATTGAGCGCGAGTTTGGAACTGAGATCGCGAAAATAGTTGACGGACTTACCAAAATTTCCAATGTTCTGGATGCCAATTCTTCTCAGCAGGCAGAAAATTTTAAAAAGATTTTGCTGACCCTTACTGATGATCCGCGTGTGATTTTAATCAAGCTGGCGGATCGGCTTCATAACATGAGAACGCTTGGAAGTATGAAGCGCGAAAAGCAATTAAAGATCGCCTCCGAAACAGTTTATGTTTATGCGCCATTAGCTCATCGCATGGGACTTTACAATATCAAAACTGAAATGGAAGACCTGGCGATGAAATATATGGAACCCGATAGTTATCGCTATATCGCGGAAAAGTTAGCGAATACAAAAAGAGAAAGAACGCGCTACATCAATGATTTTATCAGGCCTATCAAAGAAAAATTAATCCAGGGAAAATTTGATTTTGAAATTTATGGACGTCCGAAAAGTATTCATTCTATCTGGAACAAAATGAAAAAGAAAGGTGTTTCATTTGATGAAGTGTATGATCTTTTTGCCATAAGAATTATTTTAAATTCTCCACCTGAGCATGAAAAAGAAGATTGCTGGAAAGTTTACAGTCTGATAACAGATGAATATAATCCTTCAACAGAGCGACTTCGCGATTGGCTAAGCAATCCAAAAAACAATGGTTATGAAGCATTACATACGACCGTTATGGGACCGCATGGTAAATGGGTTGAAGTTCAAATCAGGACTAAAAGAATGAATGATATTGCAGAGAAGGGACTTGCCGCTCACTGGAAGTATAAAGAGGGGACAACTGATGAAAACCGCTTTGACAAATGGTTTCAACAGATCAGGGATATGCTTGCTTCGCAGGATACCAATTCAATTGATTTCTTGCAGGATTTTAAGGTGTCTTTTTTAGCTGAAGAGATTTATGTTTATTCTCCAAAAGGCGATATCAAAATGTTGCCAAGCGGCGCATCGGCACTGGATTTTGCATTTGCAGTTCATACAGCTATTGGCGAACGATGTATTGGCGCAAAAGTGAATCACAAACTTGTTCCTATCGGATATAAATTACGTAGCGGCGACCAGGTAGAAATTATCACTTCAACCAAACAAAAACCAAAAGCAGAATGGTTGAAAATGGTAGTGACTACCAAAGCAAAGCAGAAAATTAAAGATTCACTAAAGGAAGAAAAAAGAGCGATCGCGGAAGAAGGAAAAAATATTTTGCAACGAAAGTTAGATGCGCTGGGTGTTCCAATGAACCAGGCCAACCAGGAAGAACTTGCAAATTATTATAAGCTCAATTCTACTCTCGACCTGCTTTATGACATTGCAATAAAAAAAATAGACCTTAAAGATTTAAAAGAATTCCAGGTTTTAGGCGATAGAATCTCTGCTCCAAGAATTACAAAGATTATTGAAGAAAAGCCTGAAGTTCTTCCAAAAAAAGATAAGAAAGATAATGAGCTGATCATTTTTGGAGAAAGCAGCGACAGGATCATGTATACACTTGCAAATTGTTGCAAACCGATTCCCGGCGATGATGTTTTCGGATTTATTACACAAGGCGAAGGATTGAAAATTCATCGGACTAATTGTCCAAATGCAGCAAGGCTTTTGGCAAATTACGGGCATCGCGTTGTAAAGACAAAATGGGTTAAGAATAAAGAGATTTCTTTTCTTACCGGTATCAAAATTATTGGACTCGATGATGTTGGTGTAATCAATAAAATCACAAACCTGATTAGCGGAACTTTAAAAATAAATATCAATGCTTTGACAATCGAAGCGAAAGAAGGCTTGTTTGAAGGAAATGTAAAAGTATATGTTCACGATAAAGACGAACTGGATGAACTTGTAATAAGTTTGAAAGAATTACCGGGCATTGAAAGCGTGGAAAGATATGATACAGAATAATATAACCGAAGAAATAGAATCTTATTATATTCTGCTTACTTTTTAATTTTTCCCTTTAAAAATTTTCTTATCTCATAAAGATGATCTTTTTCAAAAGCAGTTTTTGGAATGATAAAAAAAGACCGGCTGTTAAAGTATAAATGAAAAAAATTGCTGCTTTCAACAAAATCACTGAAGTTTTTCCATGGCCAGCTGCGGCTGCCTCTTTCATTTTCAAGAAACATATGCTGGTCTTCAAAGCTTACCCTGAAATGATCTTTAAATGTAGCTTCTCTTCTGAAAATGATCACCGGCAATAAATACCAAAAAGCAAACATTAATGCAAACCAAAGTGTGGAACTTAATAAAAAAGCAAGCGGAGAAACCTTTCCTGTGAAGTACAAAGCAGCTGAAAAAATAGCGAACAAATTAACGATCACAATCATAATTTTTATTTCAGTTCTGCTAAAAAAATGAAATCGCAAAGCCTGTAAAACTTTTCGCTTGTTGTAATAAAAATAAGAAGATGTCATTTAAAACAAATGTACGATGCCAGATGAAAGTTGAAGGTTTTTTATCAAAAAAGTCAAAAAAATATTTCCGGAAAAAAGAAATTTAAAACAATACCGGTGTCAGCCCAACCGAAAGTATTCTAGAAAAAAAGCCATCCTTTTTACAGATGGCTTTTAAAAATTAACAACAAAAAACAAAAGTCAGGATAAACTGTAACCACCTGAAAATCCTGCAAGTTCCAGGCTTCTTTTTTTAAGTTTTACCACATCGAGAGATTCAATAATAGGATCAGCGGTAAGAATCAGTGAAACATTATTCTTCTTCCACCAGTCGCTTTGCTGAAGTTTTTCAAAATGAATGATTCCAACCAGGTAATTGATTTGTTCGTTGGAATGCCATTCTTCAATGCTTTCAAAATCGTCTTTGTTAATATGATTCCAATCTGTAAAGCCAACATAAGTTTTTACATAAAAATCATTCGTCAATCCGTTGGGCTGATGATGAAATAATTTTTTGTATTCGTATTTATAATCATAGCGTAACGCAGATATATCGCTTAATACCGCAGATGCGGTTGGTAAACTTCCGGCGCCTTTTCCATAAAAAAATTGTTTATCCGCAAATGAACTTTCAATAACCACACCGTTGTATTCATTTTTAATGAAGGCAAGCTGGTCATCTTTTTTTACAAATTGAGGCAATACAAAAGCTGCTACTTTTCCATTCTTCAATTTTTTTGCAGAAGCTACTAATTTGATCACACAATCCTTTTTTTCCGCCTGTAGTGCATCTTCTGCTGTGATACTTTGTATTCCTGTAAAATTAATTTGATCTTTTGCAGGCAAAATTCCATAAGCATGTGTCAATAAAAACTTCCATTTGTTTAATGCATCAAAACCTTCCACATCCAAAACCGGATTGCTTTCTGCAAAGCCCAGTTGTTGCGCCTGGATCAAAGCACTTTTAAAGGAAAGTTTTTCTTCAAACATCTTGGTAAGAATATAATTTGTAGAGCCATTCACAACCGCATTGATGGAATGCAACAAATCATTGTCGTAGTATTCTTCAAGGTTTCTGATCACCGGAATGGAAGCACAACATGCAGCTTCATACAAAAATGAAACACCGGTTTTTTGTTCCAGTTCCAATAATTCAGGTAAATGCTCAGCAATCATTTTTTTGTTGGCGCTAACCACAGATTTTCCATTGACAAAAGCAGTCTGAACAATTTCATAAGCTGCATCAGCATCATCAATTAATTCAACGATCACGTTTATCTCGGGATCATTTAGCAATATTTCTTTGTCTGCTGTAAATAACTCCGCAGGCGCATTTCTTTTTTTATAGCTGTTTTTGATACAAACTTTTTTGATAGTCGCATTCAAAGAGGGCGTTTGCTTCAGTACTTTATAAAGTCCTTCGCCAACTACTCCAAATCCAAAAATCCCGAGTACAAGTTTTTTATGGGTTTCCATTTTTTATTTAATTTATTTTATTCACTTCAATAATTGAAGTTCATTTGGATAAACCAGGAAAGTTTTTTTGTAAATGTTATTGCAAAAAAAAACTCACCTGACAGATCAGATGAGTTAATATATTTCAACTGGCGAAGCCAATTTCTTTCAATTAAAACTTGAGTCTGTCTTATCTGTCCCGACCTTTGATCAGGATGGAGTTAGCACCTTTTAATGTTTTTTTGGAACACATTTTAGGTTGCCAAGGCGTCATCGGGCCATTTCCCTCTGCCTTTCTTGATAAGTCAATCACAAAGAACTGGCGCAAAGTTGTGATGCGAAATTTAATCTGCCAAATATTTTTTGGTTAAAATCTTTTTAATAAGTTCCTTAAAACAAAAAAACCATCTTTCAAGGGATGGTCTTTTAATGTTTTTCATTTTGAAAAATGTTTTAGCTGCAACCCATGCTATTGCCGCAGTTTAAACATTTGTAACAGGTACCACTGCGAATGGTTATATGTCCGCAGGTATTGCAAGCAGGTGCGTCGCTCTGCATATTTTTGGAGGCTGCATTTACCGCGTCTAAATCAGAACTTGCCTTTTTAACATGTTCTGCTCTGTAAGATTTTGATGAAGCTGTAACCCTGATCTCGCTTAGTTCAGGGACGCGTTCACCAATAGTTGGTGTGTTTTTATCCCATGGGGCATCGCCAAGATTTTCCAATTCGGGCTTGTCCAAAACATGAACCAAATCATTTCTTCCCAAATACTCATAAGCTAAAGAACGGAAAATGAAATCAATAATAGATGTTGTACTCTTGATATTGGGATGTTCTACCATTCCTGAAGGCTCGAAGCGGGTAAACACAAATTTTTCTACAAATTCTTCCAGCGGAACGCCATATTGTAAACCAATAGAAATTGAAATCGCAAAACAGTTGAGCATGCTACGCATTGTAGCGCCTTCTTTTGCCATATCAATAAAAATTTCACCTAAAGTCCCATCGCTGTATTCACCGGTTCTTAGGAATAATGCCTGACCGTTTATTTTTGCCTTTTGGGTAAATCCGCGACGTTTTGCAGGCAATGTTCTTCGTTCAACGATCATGGCAAGCTGGCGTTTCAAAGAGGTATCTTCGCTGTTTTGAACTCTTTTATTTACTTCTTCCAGTAAATCGTCAATCGTTAGCTGACCCATATTTACTAAAGCAGTTTCATGGAGTTGTTCAACTGTTTCAGTATTGGCTTCATCCGTAGTTTTCTTTTTCTTATCGCTCTTGTTGCTCAAAGGCTGTGATAATTTAGAGCCATCACGATAAAGTGCACAGGCTTTTAAACCAAGTTTCCAGCTGAGCATATAAGCTTCGGCAATTTCTTCGATAGTTCCTTCATTCGGAAGATTGATTGTTTTAGAAATAGCACCACTCAGGAAAGGTTGTGCAGCCGACATCATTCTAATGTGGCCGCTGTAATGAATATACCTTTCACCGATATTTCCACATTTATTGGCGCAATCAAAAACGGGCAAGTGTTCTGATTTTAAATATGGAGCACCTTCAACCGTCATGGTGCCACAAACATAAATATTAGCTTGTTCAATTTGTCTGTCAGTAAATCCTAACGCTTCCAGTAAACTCCATTCATAATTATTATACTGCTCAGGACTAAAACCTAAACGTTGCAAACATTCTTCACCAAGAACAAAGGAATTAAAAGCAAAACCAATTTCGAAAGCGGTCGGTAGAGCAGCTTCTAATTTGAGTATTTCGTTTGCTGTAAATCCTTTTTCTTTTAGGGATTCAAAATTAATATGAGGCGCATTTTTCAAAGAAGCATGACCTTTTGCATAATTCACAATTTCTTCAATCTCATTTTCAGCATATTTCAGGTTTCGTAATGCCTGTGGAACGCTTTGATTGATAATCTTAAAATAACCGCCGCCGCTCAGTTTTTTAAATTTCACCAATGCAAAATCAGGTTCAACGCCTGTTGTATCGCAATCCATCACAAGGCCTATTGTTCCTGTCGGGGCGATAACAGTAGTTTGTGCATTCCTGTAACCAAATTTTTCTCCCAGCATTACTGCATCATCCCATGCTTTGGTTGCAGCTTTTAATAAATAATCCGGGCAATCTTTTGCATTAATTCCCTGTGGTTTTATTTCAATTCCTTCATAAGCTTCTGTTGCATCATAAGCTGCAGCGCGATGATTTCTCATTACGCGGAGCATATGATTTTTGTTTTCTTCATATTTAGTGAATGGACCAAGATGCTGAGCAAGTTCTGCTGAAGTTTTATAGGCAATTCCGGTCATGATAGCAGTTATTGCTCCTGCAATTCCGCGTGCTTTATCACTGTCGTACGCAATTCCACTTACCATCAGCATACTTCCCAGGTTGGCAAAACCAAGTCCCAATGTTCTGTAATCATAACTTAATTGTGCCACTTCTTTACTTGGAAATTGTGCCATCAATACAGAAATTTCCAAAACAGTTGTCCATAAACGAACCGTATATTCAAAGCCGGCAACATCAAACATATTATTCTCTTCATTGAAAAACTGCCGAAGATTTACGGATGCAAGATTACAGGCAGTATTATCCAAAAACATGTATTCGCTGCAAGGATTGCTGGCTCTGATCCTTCCGCCTTCCGGGCAAGTGTGCCATTCGTTGATAGTAGTATCATATTGAGTTCCCGGGTCAGCACAGCGCCATGCAGCATAATTAATTTCGTCCCATAATTTTTTAGCTTTTATTTTTTTCATCGTTCTGCCATCGCTACGTGCCTTTAATTCCCAATCTTCATCGTTTTCCAAAGCATGAAAAAATTCATTGGAAATACGAACAGAATTATTACTGTTTTGTCCACTTACAGTTCTGTAAGCTTCCCCTTCATAATCACTTGGATATCCTGCAGCAATTAACGCAGCCACTTTCTTTTCTTCTTCTACTTTCCAGTTTACGAAAGTTTCAATTTCAGGATGATCAATATCAAGACAAACCATTTTTGCAGCGCGTCTTGTAGTTCCCCCACTTTTGATAGCTCCTGCAGCGCGATCTCCAATTTTTAAGAAACTCATTAAGCCGCTGGAAGTGCCGCCGCCACTGAGTTTTTCGCCTTCGCCACGAATGGAGCTAAAGTTAGTTCCTACACCACTTCCGTATTTAAAAATTCTTGCTTCGCGAACCCATAGGTCCATAATTCCACCATCATTTACAAGGTCGTCATTCACACTCAGGATAAAGCATGCATGAGGCTGAGGCCTTTCATATGCAGAAGTTGATTTTTTTAAAACACCATCTTTAGCATCTACGAAATAATGACCTTGCGGCTTCCCGGTAATTCCATAAACTTCATGTAAACCGGTATTGAACCATTGAGGAGAATTAGGAACACAAGCCTGGTTTAAGATGGAAAAGATTAATTCGTCATAAAAAATCTGAGCATCATTTCCTGTTTCAAAATAATTATTTCGTTCGCCCCAAACACGCCAGCAATGCGCCATTCTGTGAGCTACCTGTTTAATAGAAGTTTCACGACCTGTGCCGCCTCCCGGCTGTGGAACACCCGCTTTACGAAAATATTTTTGTGCCAGAATATCGGTGGCAATCTGGCTCCATTGTTTTGGGACTTCCACATTGTCCATTTGAAAAACAACTTCTCCGGTGGTATTTTTTATCACAGAAGTGCGGTAATCATATTCAAACATATTAAAGGGAGAAATTCCTTCCTTTGTAAAGTGGCGGTCGAAATGAAGACCGGAAGCAGAGGGTTTTTTAACTGGCATGGGAAATAGTATTTTCGTTTATAATTTTATTTTTCTAAAGCGGGACAACGAAAATATTTTTTATGAATCACAAAACATATCCGAAAATATCCACCTTCTGTGGAAAAGAATTGTGTATAATTTTTAAAAGCAGGCGGGCATTGAATTAAACGATTTTTGCACATGTTGGTAATAAAAATAATTCTCAAAATTCATTTTTTGGCATTAACATTTTATGTAATAAATTAATTTAAACGAACCATGAAAATAGTCATTCAGCGAGTATCAAAATCAGCTGTAACCATTGATAATACTATAAAATCAGCAATAAATGTTGGTTTACTTGTTTTAATAGGAATTGAAGATGCAGATAGTGAGGAAGATATAAAATGGCTGAGCAATAAAATCGTAAATCTCCGGATTTTTGATGATGAAAATAAAATCCCCAACCTATCCGTAAAAGAAATAAACGGGGATATTTTATTGGTTAGCCAGTTCACTTTACAAGCTTCGACAAAGAAAGGAAACCGGCCTTCTTATCTAAAAGCAAGTAAGGCAGAAATTGCTATTCCGGTTTATGAAAAAATGATTCGTCAATTGGAAATTGATCTTGGGAAAAAAATATTGACCGGCGAATTTGGTGCTGATATGAAAGTAGAATTAGTAAACGATGGCCCAATTACGATTGTGATTGATTCGAAGAGCAGGGAATAAATTTTATTCCACTAATTTTATCGAATTCCACTAATTACTTGCTACATATGGCAGATTTGTTATTTAAAGAAGAATCGTTTAAAGTTATTGGAATATGTATGGAAATTCATAAGACTTTAGGAATGGGATTAAAAGAAATAAATTATAAGGATGCAATGGAAATGAAATTCCTTTTGAAAGAGAAAAAAGATTTGTGGTGAAGTATAAAGGAAAAACGCTTCGCAATCCTTATGCATCAGATTTCCTTGTGTATAATTCAATAATCTTAGAAATAAAATCGACAGCTACATTAATTCCTGCACATTTTGCTCAAGCTTTAAGTTATTTATCTGTCTCAAATCAGAGGTTGGCACTGGTAATAAATTTTGGTGAAAAGTCATTGGTCTGGAAGCGTATAGTCAAATAGAAAATATTCGTGTAATTCGATAAAATTAGTGAAATCAAAATGACAATAACACAAGCACAAAAAAAAATTGATTCCTGGATCAAAACCACCGGTGTCAGATATTTTAACGAATTGACCAACCTTGGAATTTTAATGGAAGAAGTTGGTGAGCTTTCAAGGATAATGGTAAGAAAATATGGAGAACAATCGTTTAAAGAATCCGATAAAGGAAAAGAGCTTTCCGATGAAATGGCTGATGTACTCTGGGTTTTAATATGCCTTGCCAATCAAACCGGCGTAGATCTTACAGAGGCTTTGCAAAAAAATTTCGAAAAGAAAAATCTTCGCGATTCTCAAAGACATCAGCAAAATGAAAAATTGAAATAAGGCAACTGATTTTTAAATTTGCATGTTCATTTTCACTTTACGTAAACATTTTGTTTTCATAACTTTTCCAAAATCTTTTATTGTGCTTCGCAAAATTTTGTCACTGGTTTTTGTTCTGTTTTTTTCTTGTCAATTAATGGCTCAATATGATGCTCCGCTTTATACTTCTTACACAACTGACGTAGCAAGAGCCAAAATGAATGAAAGACTCATCAAAAACAGCATTATCAAAAATCTATCGATACCTCTTTCTGATTCCACAGAAGAAAACTGGCAGGAAGCTTTCGACGCCATGGAAGTGATGCAATACAATACGCCTTTCACTGAAAGTAAAGTCAGAAGTGCGTTTGACAGCATCCAACAAAGAAGTATTTATTTTCAAAGAGCACTTTTAGAAATTGCATACAGTAATTATCCGGGAAGATTTTTTAATCCAACAAAAAAATTATTGGATAAAACTTCAGATCCGAAAATATTTGCAATGTGCGCTGAATATTTAATTCAAAATGAAAAAAACGAAAGCGAAAAAAGTCTTCTTTCAAAAAAATTATTGGAAAAATTTGGCGACACGGCTTATAAAAATCCTGTGCTTTTTATGTTGGGAACAAGGCTTTCAAAAGATCATGTTCAGACTCATTCTATTAAAGATGTTTTGAATGATCTTGTCTCTAAAAACTTTCTTCCCGGACAAATTATTATGTATAGTTTTCAAAGAAAAAACCGGGATTATCCGGGAATGGTTTTGATAAGAGATTCTTCAGGGAGTTTTGTAAAAGATTCTTCAGGGAATATTTTTCATATTCCACAGTTGGCCAGAAGCATTACCAATCTTCCGGGATATTTAAGAAATGGAAATACGCCACAGGGAGTTTTCAGAATGTATGGTTTTGATGTTTCGATGAGCAATTTCATCGGACCAACTGCCAATGTGCAATTGGGAATGCCGGTGGAATTGACTTTACAAAAATACTTTAATGACAGCACCATTTTAGATTCTGTTTGGACTATTGATTACTATCAAAAATTGCTTCCCAAAAAATTAAAAGATTATTTGCCGCTGTATGGTTCTTATTATGCCGGACTTGCAGGAAGAACTGAAATTATCGCGCATGGTACAACAATTGATCCCCGGTTTTATTCGGGAAAACCGTATTATCCCTTAACGCCAACAGAAGGTTGTCTTTGCACAAAAGAAATCTGGAATGGAAGAAGAATTGAAAGTGATCAGCAAAAATTAGTAAATGCTTTGTTGAAAGCCGGCGGCGCCAACGGATATTGTGTTGTAATTGAAATAGATGATAAACATGCGCCGGTAACTATTAAAGATTTACTTCCGTATTTAGGAATTAAGAATTGAGAATTAAAAAGCAGTAAACAAATAAATAATTCGATTTTTGATTTCAGCAATACGACAACGTAGCAATACAATATTTTAATAATCGAATACTTTAATAATTGACAACAATTCCTTTAGCAGAACGTCTTCGTCCGGAAACACTGGATGAACTTATCGGTCAGCAACATCTTACCGGACCTGGAAGTATTTTGCGAAAAACGTTGGAAAATAAAAAGATTCCTTCTATGATTTTGTGGGGGCCGCCGGGAGTTGGAAAAACTACGATTGCCAATATCATTGCACACACCTTAGACGTTCCTTTTTATACATTAAGCGCCATTTCTTCTGGCGTAAAAGAAGTTCGCGAAGTGATCGAAAAAGCAAAGCACGAACAAAACGCCATTTTATTTATTGATGAAATTCATCGGTTCAATAAAGGCCAGCAGGATGCTTTGCTCGGCGCTGTTGAAAAAGGAATTATTACTTTGATCGGAGCCACGACTGAAAACCCTTCTTTTGAAGTAAACAGCGCTTTACTGAGCCGTTGCCAGGTTTATATTTTAAAACCTTTGCAAAAACAGGATTTGATCAACTTGTTGAATCATGCCATTAAAGAAGATGCAATTTTATCGAAATTAAATATTGAAATTAAAGAAACGGAAGCGGTCATCAATTTGTCTGGTGGCGATGCACGAAGATTACTAAATCTGCTTGAGCTAACAGTTGATCAGCTTTCTTTGAATGAAAAAGGGAAAATTGTAATTACTGATGATGCAGTGATTAATGCAGCGCAACAAAAAGTAGCACTTTATGACAAAAAAGGGGAACAGCATTATGATATTATTTCAGCATTTATCAAATCCATTCGTGGCAGCGATCCAAATGCAGCAGTTTATTGGATGGCGCGAATGATTGAAGGCGGAGAAGATGTGAAATTTATTGCCAGAAGAATGGTGATTCTTGCCAGTGAAGATATCGGGAATGCCAATCCAACTGCTTTGGTTCTGGCAACGAATACTTTCCAGGCTGTAAATATGATTGGCTACCCCGAAGCAAAAATTATTTTATCTCAATGCGCCACGTATCTTGCTTCTTCGCCCAAAAGCAATGCTGCGGTAGCTGCTATTGGAAAAGCAGAATCTTTGGTAAAACAATTTGGAGATTTGCCGGTTCCTTTATCAATCAGAAACGCGCCAACAAAGCTGATGAAAAACCTGGACTACGGCAAAAATTATAAATATGCCCACAACTTTGAAAATAACTTTGCCGAAATGGAATTTCTTCCGGATGAAATAAAAAACACGCTCATTTACGATCCCGGAAAAAATGCGAGAGAAGAAGAATTACGAAAATTTTTGAAACAACGATGGAAAGAAAAGTACGGATATTAATGAATAGCAATCTTAATTGAAGACGATTTTTAGCGGTAATCAATCAAATAATTCACTTTTCTATTTTAATTTTATTCACTAAATGGATCACCATTAATTTTCCTGATATGGTTACGTGGCAATGCAAATTTTTTACAGAATTAACCAATTTCGAACTTTATAAAATTCTACAATTAAGAAATGAAGTTTTTATTGTTGAACAAAAGTGTGCTTACCAGGATTTGGATAATAAAGATTTGAACGCTTACCATTTCATGGGTTGGGATGATAAGAATTTACTCGCTTATACACGTTTGCTTCCAAAAGGGATTTCTTATCCGGATGCAGCTTCCATTGGGCGCGTGATCACTTCAGCAACTGTAAGAAGAAAAAATCTCGGAAAAGAATTGATGACAAATTCAATAGAAGAAATCTATCGGTTATTTGGAAAAATTCCAATCAAAATCAGCGCTCAGCTTTATCTGAAACTTTTTTACAAATCTTTCTCTTTTGTACAATACACGGATGTTTATATGGAAGATGGCATCAAGCATATCGGTATGATCAAATGATTCCCATTCCTATACAATAAAGCGGCCTTCCCGGTCGTTATCGATCTGCTGGCTGATTATTTTTAGCCAGTAAATCAACTTTTATTCATGAAAATTAAATTGATGTGCTTTGAAAAAACGTTTACACATTTTGTGGCGCACGTGTTTCATGCTCACAGCAATAATTTTATTTTCTGAAGTAAGTTTTTCACAATCGATAATAATCGGAAATGAACACTCAAGGTTTGAGGTTGGAGTCAATGTTGGCCCGGATTTTTTTCTTGGAGATCTAGGTGGCCACAGAGGAAAAGGAACCCGATTTATAAAAGATCTGAATTTACCACTTACAGAAATGATGGCCGGAGTCTTTGCTACTTTGTATCCCAACGAATGGCTGGGAGTAAGGCTGGCAGCACAATACGGCAAAATTTCAGGAAATGATGACCTTATAACAACGAGGGGAACATGGGAATTATATCGTAAACAACGCAATCTTGATTTCAGATCCCGCCTTGCAGAAGTTTATATTGCGGGAGAGATTTTTCCATTAATGTTTTTGAACAAAAACCGGTCTGATTATAAGCCAAGGTTAAGGCCGTATGGAGTAATAGGAGTTGGATATTTTCATTTCAACCCACAAGGTTCTTTGACAGATGGAAATGGTAAGAAAACATGGCATTACCTTCGTCCATTGCACACAGAAGGTGAAGGTTTTCCTGAATATCCTGACAGAAAGGAATATTCGCTCAATCAAATAAATATTCCATCAGGAGTGGGAATAAAATATTACATCACGCAAAGGATCAATGTAAGTTTTGAAATTTTATTAAGAAAATCATTTACGGATTATATTGATGACGTCAGTACCACTTATATTAATCCGGACTTGTTCGATAAATATTTATCCCCACAAAATGCAAAAATTGCAAGAGAAATTTCAGATAAAGTTTATGCGATTGTGAGCCCGGGGCTTTCAAGAAATGCACCTGGAGAAAAAAGGGGAAATCCTCATCAGAATGATTCTTATTTTACCACTTTTTTAAAATTTGCTATCAGGTTAGGGCCTATTTTTGAAAATAGTTTTAATAGTAAAAGTTACGACAGAAATGTTGCAAGCAAGATGAGATGCCCTCCTCGTTTTTAAAAATGAAATTACGTTGGATTCTTGCCTCTGAATATGGCAAAGTATATAATAAAAGCTAAGCCCGGAAAACGTTGAATACTCCTGTGCGCTGAAACCCCTGAAACCACAATTTTTTTAGCTTTGTTACTATGCTTTGCTTTTTTTATTAAATGCTAATTCTTCCTGAAGGAACGTGGCAGTAAAACTTTCTTTATTTTGAACAAGTTGCTCAGGCGTTCCTTCAAATAAAATCCTTCCGCCTGCATCACCGCCTTCAGGACCAAGATCGATAATATGATCTGCGATTTTGATAATGTCCATATTGTGTTCAATTACCAAAACCGTATTTCCTCTGTCGACGAGTTTATTTAAGACATCGGCAAGATGTTGAATGTCTCTGAAATGCAAACCGGTTGTCGGTTCGTCAAGAATATAAAAAGTTTTTCCTGTATCTCTTTTGCTTAATTCAGTTGCCAACTTTACACGTTGCGCTTCTCCTCCGCTAAGGGTTACAGCGCTTTGACCCAAAGTAATATAACCGAGTCCGACTTCCTGCAATACTTTTATTTTCCGATATAAATATGGAACATTTTGGAAAAATTCTACTGCTTCATCTACAGTCATTTCCAGCACATCGCTGATTGATTTTCCTTTGTAGCGGATTTCCAAAGTTTCACGGTTGTATCTTTTCCCATTACATTTTTCGCACTTTACATAAACATCAGGAAGAAAATTCATTTCTATTGTTCGCATTCCTCCGCCCTGGCAAACATCACATCTGCCACTTTTTACATTAAATGAAAACCTTCCAGGTTTATACCCACGTATCTTTGCTTCAGGAATGGCCGCAAACAAAGCTCTGATGTCAGTAAAAAACCCACAATAAGTTGCAGGATTGCTTCTTGGCGTTCGGCCAATCGGCGATTGATCTATTTCAACTACTTTATCAATAAATTCCAATCCTTCGATGGTTTTATAAGGCAAAGGATTCATTTTGCTTTTATACGCATGAATGCTTAAAAGGGGGTAAAGTGTTTCATTGATCAAAGTAGATTTTCCACTTCCGCTTACACCGGTGATACAAATAAATTTTCCTAATGGGAATGTGGCAGTAATGTTTTTTAAATTATTTCCGGATGCCCCTTTCAAGACTAATTTATTCCCATTTCCTTTTCTCCTTTTTGTAGGGATTTCAATTTGAAGATCGCCGTTTAAATAAGAAGAAGTAAGAGTATTTAATTTCAGAAAATTTTTCGGAGTTGCTTCCGCTACTACTTCACCTCCATGTTTTCCCGCATCGGGACCAATGTCAATCAAATAATCGGCCGCCAGCATAATATCTTTATCATGTTCCACCACTAAAACACTATTTCCCAGGTCGCGTAAATTTTTTAAGGCTTTTATCAATTGATGATTATCTCTTTGATGCAAACCAATGCTGGGCTCGTCTAAAATATAAGTGATTCCCTGTAGTTGAGAACCAATTTGAGTAGCAAGACGAATTCGCTGCGATTCTCCACCACTAAGGCTTTTAGAAGACCGGTTCAGAGAAAGATAAGTAAGACCCACATCCAACAGAAATTGAATTCTTTCCCTGATCTCTTTTAAAATATCTCTTGCAATAATATTTTGCTTTTTGTCTAAACGCTTCTCAATTCCATCAAACCAATCTAACAATTTTACCAAATCCATTTCTGATAATTCAGCGATATTTTTACCATCTACTTTAAACCAAAGACTTTCTTTTTTCAATCTTTTTCCATGACAGGAAGGGCATGCTTCCAGCATCATAAATTTTTCAACCCATGACCTTAATCCTTCATTGGCCGTTTCTGAATGGAACCAGCGTTTGAGCATGTTTACTACTCCTTCAAATTCATTAGAAGGAATTTTAGAAGATTGATTTTCAACTTTCTGAAATTGAGAGAAGCTTTCCTCATCATCTTCTTCCTGTTTATTTCCGTATAAAATAAGATTCAAAACGTTTTCAGGAAGATCTTCCAAAGGCTTATCAAGACTAAATTTATGTTTCTTCGAGAGTTGCTGAACCTGCTTAAAAATATAGGATTCTCTTTCTTCGCCAAGCGGAGCAATGCCGCCTTCATTAATGCTTAAATTCTTATCAGGAATAATGGCATCGAGATTAACCTGGTAAACATTTCCCAACCCTTTACAAACAGGACAGGCTCCATAAGGAGAATTAAATGAAAACGCGTTTGGAGAAGGTTCTTCATAGCTGATTCCTGATTCTTCACACATCAACTGCCGGCTGTATTGAATTACTTTCTGGTCATCATTCAATAATAAAAATAACAATCCATTTCCCGTTTGTAAACCTTTTTGAACGCTTTCGCTGAGCCTAACTCTTTGGTCTTTATTTGCAACCAGACGGTCAACTACCAATTCTATATCATGAATTTTATAACGATCCACTTGCATTCGCGGCACCAGGTCTTTTATTTCGCCATCAATTCTTATTTTTAAAAACCCCTTTTTTCTTACTTCTTCAAATAATTCACGATAATGACCTTTTCTTCCCCGAACAAGCGGAGCAAGAACAACAATTTTTTTTTCTGAAAATCTCGAAAAAATATTTTCAACAATTTCTTCTTCGCTCCATTTCACCATTTTTTTACCGGTGTTGTAACTGAAAGCTTCACCGATTCTTGCATAAAGCAATCGCAGAAAATCATACACTTCCGTGACCGTTCCTACAGTGCTCCTTGGATTTTTATTGGTTGTTTTTTGTTCAATGGAAATGACAGGCGAAAGCCCGGTAATTTTATCTACATCCGGCCTTTCCATATCGCCTAGAAACTGGCGTGCATAAGCAGAAAAGCTTTCCATGTAACGCCGTTGCCCTTCAGAAAAAATTGTATCGAACGCAAGGGAAGATTTCCCGCTGCCACTAATTCCTGTGATAACAACAAGGCTGTTTTTAGGAATGGAAATATCTATGTTTTTGAGATTATGCTCTCTAGCGCCGAATACTTCTATATTTTCATTTTCTGTAAAAATCTCCGCTGAGTCTTTTTGCTGTATTTTAGCCATAATGAGGTTTGCAAAATTACAATTTTATGAGGCGTAATAAAAGAGTTAACACTTCATTTTTCCAAAAAGAAAGAAGCAGTAACCGAAGTTTAAAGACAACTTTCTATGTTATTTTCACGTTAAGAAAAAAAGGCAAAGTAATTGCAAGAAGTAAATTAAAGATTAGAGCATTTAAAAACCTTTGTGATACAAGAAGTAACATGAAAGAAAGTTTTATAAGAAATGATTGCGAAATTTTTTCTTTGAATTTTTTTAAAAAATACACTTTTATTCATTTGTTTTTGTAGTTTTAGTTTTAGTTTCACCACCTGAAATTAACTTTTTATATGAGAGCATTTTTAAAAAAATGTATTGAATAGTTCGTTACTTTGTTTCGCATTCACCCAAAAGATATTTAAAATAATTTGATTCTTTTTTACAATAATTGAAATAGTTGCTCGTTTTAGATTTATGTCACTTCTTTTTTTTAGAATGAAGAGGCTAAAAACAGGCATAATTTTAAATAAATATTACATTTGCCTTTACCCTTAAAGTTAAAACAATGAAAAGTGCATTTTTCACGCCCCTTGCAGTTGCAGCCGTAATCTTGTCTGGCTGCGGCAAGTTTGGTAAATCTACGAAAGGTGGTTTACCGGATGATGGACAGCTTCACGGAGTGGCTCCTGCAGGCCGATATATTATGACCAAACCTCCCGGAATGGTTTATGTTCCCCCGGGAACATTTCATATGGGACCAAGCGATGAAGATATCAACTATACATTTACAGCCAGGAACAAGCAGGTTTCTATTAGTGGGTTTTGGATGGATGCAACTGAAATTACCAATAATGAATACCGTCAGTTTACTAATTATGTACGTGATTCTATCGGTGGTAAATTAATGGGTTTGGTAAAACAAGGCGCTGACGGCAACGAATATCTGGATTGGCCAAAAGTAAGGGCTATTAAATGGGATGACAAAGCTACTTTGGAAAAAATAGACGCGATGATCGTAACTCCGGATAACCGGATTTTTGGAAGAAAGGAAATTGATGCTTCAAAAATGATCTATCAATCAGAAACTTTTGATTATGCAGCAGCAGCAGCTAACCGTGATCCAAATGTTCCGCGCAGCGCTTTTATAGTGAAAAAGAATATTCCGATTTATCCGGATACTTTAGTTTGGGTAAGAGATTTCGCTTACTCTTATAATGAACCAATGTCAAAACAATATTACAGTCATCCTGCATTTGGAAATTATCCTGTTGTTGGTGTTAACTGGAAACAAGCAACAGCTTTTTGCGAATGGAGAACCGAATATTTAAACTCATATCTAACTGGTAAAAAAAGAGCTAATGAAACAGATTTCCGTCTTCCAACTGAAGCACAATGGGAATATGCAGCAAGAGGTGGAAGATCACAATCTCCGTTTCCCTGGGGCGGACCCTATCTGAGAAACAGAAAAGGTTGTTTATTGGCCAATTTTAAGCCTGGAAGAGGTAATTATCCTGAAGATGGAGGTTTTTATACAGTTCGCGCAGATGCTTATTGGCCAAATGATTTTGGATTGTATTGTATGGCTGGAAACGTGGCTGAATGGACTTCCTCTCTATATTATGAAGGTGGATATAATTTTCAACATGATATGAATCCGGATATTCGCTGGAATGCAAAAGACCAGGATGCACCGAGAATGAAGCGTAAAGTTGTACGTGGTGGAAGTTGGAAAGATGTGGGATATTATTTAAGAGTAAGTACCCGTTCTTTTGAATATATGGATACTGCAAAATCTTATATTGGATTTCGTTGTGTGATAGATCTACCACCATCCACAAGTAAAAAAGGTAAAAAATAATTACGGAAAATTTTAAAATTAACCCATAGAAAATCTTTAGTTCAACATTTTACTGCCTGTATTAATTGTTACGTTTAGTAATTAATATGGGCATTTTTTGTATGAACTTAGAAACAAAAAACAAATAAATTAAAAGCAAACAAAAAAATCAAAACTATTATGAATCAACAACCCAAAAGAAACTTTTTAACCCTGATAGATGTACTGGTTAGTGCCGGTGCTGCAGTTGTAATCTTTGCTGCGTGGGCAAAATTAACACACCAATCTTATGCAGATACAATGCTTACTGTTGGTATGTGGACTGAAACAGCCATATTTATGGTTTATGCCTGTATTGAATGGGTAAAACCAAAGCCTCATGAAACAGCGCATACAGCTCCGACTCATCAGGCAGCAGAAGGAAATCCGGCGTTACAATCAATGGAAAAGATGATGAAAGATGCTGAGATCACTCCTGCAAACATGAAAAGGTTGGGAGAAAATTTCCAGAAATTAGGTCAAACTGTTTCTCAAATCGGTGAAGTAGGCGATGTAGTAAAATCTACAGGCGATTTTTCAGCTAAAACTAAAGAAGCAACTAATGCCCTTGGTTTGATGAAAGACGCTTATACCAATTCTGCAAATACAATGAGCAACTTCAACAACGCAGCAGACAGTGCAAAAGGATTTCATGAGCAGGTAATGGTTTTAACTAAAAATCTTGGTTCATTAAATACTATTTATGAACTGGAATTGAACGAAAGCAACAATCACCTAAAAACTTTGAACAGTTTCTATGGTAAAATGGCTAAAGCAAGTGAAGTAATGGTGGCAACAGTTGACGACGCTCAGGCTACGAAAGCACAAATCTCCGCATTGGCAGAAAACCTTGGAAAATTAAACCAGGTTTATGGAAATATGTTGAGCGCAATGCAGGGAAGACAATAATTAATAACTAATCCAGAAATTCTAAAACTAACAGTAAATTAAAATAACATGGCAGGACTACCCAGAGATCCACGGCAAAAAATGATTAACGTAATGTACCTTGTACTTACGGCGATCCTTGCCTTGAATGTATCTAATGAGGTAATAAATGCATTTAAAGTTGTAAATAATAGTTTGATAACATCAAACAACAATATTAGTGCGTCTAATAATACCTTATATAAATCATTGGAGGAAAAATTAACCCAACCAGAATCAAAAGAAAAGGCAGCTATTTGGGAACCAAAAGCAATGCAGGCAAAAAAACTTTCAGACGATATGAACAACTATATCAATGGGTTGAAAGCCGATCTGCTAAAGGCTGCCGATCTGAGAATGAAGTATGATGAAAAGACAAAAGACAGTGTTCAAGATTACAGAGAAGACAACCTGGACGCTTCTACCCGGCTTTTTGAAACTAATGGTAAAGGTGAGGAACTAAAGCAAAGATTAGATCAATACAAGAAGGAAATGCTAAATATTGATCCTTCAATAAGTGCTCAATTTGCAAATAACTTTCCTGTAAATACTACTCCTCCGCCTTCACAGGAAGGGAAACAAAAAGATTTTACACAAACTTTCTTTCATATGACGCCTACTGTAGCTGCGTTAACAATGCTTAGTAAGTTTCAGAACAATATTAAGAATGCTGAAAACATGGTAGTTACATATTGCCATTCACAAATCGGCGCAGTACAAGTTCATATGGATCAGGTTGGTGTAATTGTGGGACAAAATTCAAGCTACCTGATGCCAGGACAACAATTAACGGTTACTGCCGGAGTTGGAGCATACAGTTCAAGTGTAAAAAGCAATATCTCAATTAACGGACAGCCGGTCAATATGGTAAATGGACAAGGTCAATATACTACTACTGTTAGCGGGGCAGGTGAACATACTGTTCAAATTAGTGGTTCATTTATTGGTGAAGATGGCAAACCTGTTCCAATTCATCAAACTGTAACTTATACAGTTGGTACCCCAGGTGGAGCAGCAGTTATGCTTGATAAAATGAATGTATTTTATATTGGAGTTCCAAATCCTGTAACTATTTCTTCCGGAACAGGCTGGGACAAAACGCGTGTTTCAATGGCTGGCGGAACTTTAACTCCATCAGGCGGACCTGGAAAATATACGGTTAAAGTAAGCCAGGTTGGTAATGCATCTATTACCGTTAATGCAGATGGAAAGGCAAGTACTTATGATTTCCGGGTAAAAAGAATTCCGGATCCAATTTTAATGGTTGGTAACAGTAAAGGAGGAAGGGTTCAATCAGTTATGTTTAAAAATCAAAGCTTTGCTAGAGCAGATTTGGAAGGCTTCGAATTTGATGCTCATTTCAATATTGTAAGTGCTACAATGTATTTTACGGGTGCGAATTTTCCAAATCCTCAATCAGCAGAAATTCATGGTGGAAGTCTGGATGCGGTTAAAGGAATGTTACAAAAAAGTATTCCGGGAACTTCAGTAACTTTTGACAATGTAAAAGTTCAGGGGCCCGACGGAGTTGTAAGAAGTATTCCAGGTCCTGGATTTATCTTATATTAAACCTAAAGAAAATAAAAGGCTATGAAAACAATTATGATGAAATTTCTGGTGCTTGCACTCTCTGTTGGAGTGGTTTGCAATACTGCAGATGCTCAGGCAAAGAAAAGAACTGCTAAAAAAAGAACGACAACCAGGAAGACAACTGCAAATAAAGCAGCCACTAATCCTGTAGCAGTTGACACAGCAGTTGTTATGGCGCCCGCAGTTGATACCAGTATGAGAGATAGTCTTCCCATCACTGCAACAAAGCCTTCTTTGAGGCCTGAAACAGCACTGGATAATCATAATGCATTGATATCAGACCGGACACCTCTTCCATACCAGCAGCTTCGTGCTGAAGACGCGGCTTATGATGAAAGGATTTGGCGCGAGATAGATACACGTGAAAAAATAAACCTTCCTTTCAGATATTCTGCGGATGAAGATAATGGCAATCAACGCTTCATTTCCATTCTTTTAAAGGCCATCCAGGATGGACCGGATAATGGAGGTGTTACAGCATTCAGTAATGTAGATGACAGGTTTACAACCCCAATGACAAAAGCGGAAGTTGCAAAAATTCTAACCGGTGGAAGTGTTCCTGTTCCAATCTATGATTCTTTAGGAAATGTGGTTGGTACCAAAGAAGTTATGCAGGAAGTAAACCTTGATTCTTTCTATAAATTCAGGATAAAAGAAGAAGTGATCTTTGATAAGCAAAGTTCAAGATTATTCTGGAGAATTTTGGGAATTGCTCCTGTAAAGCGTATTATTACAGCTTCCGGTGTTGATTTGGGAGATGCACCTTTGTTCTGGGTGTATTATCCTGATATGCGCCCGATACTTGCCAAATACTATGTTTATAACGGCAAAAACTACGGCGCAAGAATGACCTGGGAAGATTTATTTGAATCGCGAATGTTTCATGGCCGTATCATAAAAAGCACATTGGATAATCCATTTGATCAATATATCAGTAATCAAACGGGTTTAAAACAAAATCAAATCCTTCAATTGCTCCAAGGTGATAAGATTCAAAACGAAATATTCAATTACGAGCAAAATTTGTGGAGTTACTGATCTTTGCAAAACATTATTTAAGGGAGCCAGCAATGGCTCCTTTTTTTTGCCCTTATTAGTTCTGATAAAATAGAATCTCTATTGGTTTCTGCACATCTCAAAAAGTTAATTGGAAATAATTCTACAATTTTTCATACTTGTGGAAAAATAACTTTTGATTTGTTTCTTTCAGAACATCTTTCTAAACTCCTTCCTCACAAAAGCTTTGCTGTAAAGGGCTTTCAGCTCCTTATTACCCGGGCAATGTTTTAAAACAAAATAATAACGGCATAGGAATTGTTTTAAAAACATTAGAAGAAACAACTATAAGAACCCCTAAAAAATTATTTTATGAAAACACTATTCTTGTCCTTAATCTGTACTTTTATGTGCTTCTCTTTATTCGCACAAGTCGACAGTACAAATAATAATAACAATACCAACAATACGAATAATACGAACGTAACTACGCCTCCGACAACTCCGCCGACACAAATGAACAACAACATGAATTCAACAAACAACAATATGAATTCTACTGATACGTCGAACATGAATTCAAATAACAACATGAACTCTACGAATAATATGAATTCGACCAAAAATAATATGAATTCAACTAATAATACAAATTCTAACACCGATAGTAGTTCAATTTTAAATTCTGTTAATACCAACAATAATAACATGAATTCAAACCATAATAATATGAACATGAACTCAAATAATAACAATATGAGTTCTATGAGAACAGACAGTTTGAATATCAATAATTCAGGATTGGTAAACCCAAATAATACTCCAGGCGAAGCAGGCTATGCTTCATTACCTGTTTTAGAAACTTATGTTCCCGATAATATTGTTTCAGATGTAAAACAACGTCATCCGAATACGGTTGTTTATGATATTACAGCGGTAAAAGCCCCGGTTGATTCAAGTGCGATGAACCAGGGAACTTCAATGTCAGGTATGAATGATTCAAGTATGAATCAAAATACTACTGCCAACTCAACAACAAATCAGAATTCAACAACAATGAATTCAAACAATAATATGAATTCAACAACTAACAATATGAATATGAATCATTCTAACGGCATGGCACAGGATTCAACAATGGCAAAACCACAGGAATATAATTATATTGTAAGATTTGATCAGAACGGCCAGATGACTGAAGAAACATTAAATAATGACGGAACAGCTTTGGTTCAAAGAAATCCGGGATGGAATAATCAAAAGCAATAAAACTAAATAAATAGCAGCAAAAAACCGTTCAATTGAACGGTTTTTTTGTATTTTTTTATTGAAAATTTTCCTTTCAGGTAAAGAAGAAATAAGCTTATTTTCTTTTTAATCTCCTTTAAAATTTGCTTTTCTTTTTTCTATAAATGCTGATACGCCTTCTTTAAA
>Ga0134128_10000869_pt1 | contig 41079 bp, 38 predicted proteins | sample KB31754_FD_96462 | JGI IMG/M metagenome (GOLD analysis project Ga0134128, IMG submission 96462) | Terrestrial soil microbial communities with excess Nitrogen fertilizer from Kellogg Biological Station, Michigan, USA - KB3-175-4 | ecosystem: Environmental > Terrestrial > Soil > Unclassified ...
ACTCCTACCGCATCAAAGACCGCGACCTCGGGCGTGTCCCGGGATCGACCACCGAAGAATGAACACCAAGGGGGTCAATTTTCAACCGTCGTAAAGGGGTCAATTTTCAGCCGCCGTTGACACACTTTTCGGCCAATCCGGTCATTTCAACCGGAAATGGTGCACTAAACGGCGGGCTGATTGCCCGGACCGCCGCAATCCAGCTTGGCATAAGGAAATTCGACCTGCGGTCCCGTTCGATCAAGGCGACGGGATGGATGGCCGCCGTCGGCCAGGACGTAGAAGAACTTCGACCGCGTGTCCGTGTCTGGGAGTGGTTCTTCGGGTGCAGGGTGGTATGCCAGCTGTCGCCCGTCCACTGAGACGAACCCGTTAATGGCGGATGCTGACGTCCCTGGGGCGAATACGATCACACGATCAACGCATGAAATCACAGGCGCACGTTAAGTTGGCACCCACGGGCGTGGGACGTACCGCCGTTGATCCACCGAGCCGATCAGCGAGTGAGAGCGTCCTGCGCAAGTTGTTCACATTCTGGCCTGGACGTATGGCGATGTCGCTAGTGATGCACCGCGATGCAGTCTGCCCGCCGAAGTCCGTTGCTTGCCAGTGCAGTTAGCGCGTCGTGGAGGTGCGCTTCCTGTGCACGCGTTCACTGTGCTGTTTTAGCGCCAGCGCAGTGTCGTCGAAGGCGCGCTTTACCCAGTGTCCTGTCTCGGCCATAACTTGGTCTGCGTGCTCGCCCAGGAATGCATCCGTGGAGTAGTAGCGGCACCGGTCGCCCTCCATAGGTTCGATAAGTTGGTCGCGCCGCGCGGCGTAGGGCGACTCTACGGTCGCTCGCAGCTCCCAGGAGAGCAAACGCTGGGGAACAAATGCGCACACGTACTCGGTGTTGGGGAATGTGCCTTCCGCGCCCGAGTACTGCCCCGCGAGAACCATCACTACCGCAGAACCCATTGCTAGAGTCGATTTGGCGGATAAACAGAACGGATTCCATCGTCCGTAGTTGTCGAGGTCTGTAAGGACGTTCCACACCACATCCGATGGCGCTTCGATCTCCACTGTGATGGAGCGCACGAGTGTGCTCGGATCGTAGTCTGGGATAAGCAGGTCAGTCATCTAACCCCTCTGACGAGTACGTCGGGAATTTCGCTGTGCGCGGACAGCGTGGTCGAATGCTGACACGGGCGGGTTGGTCTAGAAGCGGGCTGTACCGATGAGTGGGACGGCGGTTGTTTGACCAATAGGCGCTAGCGAGTCGCTGACCGCTCTTGTCCGTGGATTCTTCACGGAATGCCGGCTCTGGGTTCAGCTTTTGCGTGATGTCCACGTGCTAGTAGATGTATCTGCTCGACCGGATCACGCATCAACGGCGGATCACCGTCGTGTTGCATGTGTTGGTCACCGCGCTGCACAGGCGGGACACCGGGAAGGCCGAAACCCTCAGAGTATGGCCGAGGTCAGCGGTCAGACGCGTCGGCGCCCACGCCCGTGGATCGAGAGACTGTCTGTGGCGCGGTCGTGAAACATACTGCGGGAAGTCATTTCGCAGGGTTTATCGTCGTAACGACACCTCATCGAGAGGACTGGCTCGACTGCGCGACACAAATTGGCGCGATCGGCGCGGGGGTATGGTCCGCCTGGGCGGTGTTAACCTAAGCAGCAGCTTATGCTGGGATGGAAAGGCGTGAAAGGTTCTCTGGACAAGGCCGACGCAGGTAGAGCATTATCGTCTGCTTTTCGGGGTGGCGGCCCGGCGTACCTGGAACAGCTTTGTTCGGTCGCGGACTCCCTTGAGTCGAGGTGCACCGGCGTAGGACCAGGTGAATTCTGGCGTATCGCCGACCGCGTCCCGCGCAGATCCCGCTGCCAGTATTGCTCCTGGCGGGGCGACTTCGGTAATGCGACTGGCAACATTGACCGGACTGCCGAACCAGTCCCGGGCGCGGCTGACCGCCCAACCCGATGTGATACCAATCCGTAGTTCCGGCAGGGTGTCGTCGCAAGCAGCCGCGTCCGACAATTCCAGCATCGCATCAACCAACTTGATTGGGTCCGGGCAGATCAGCATCACCGCGTCTCCGATCGTTTTGACCAATCGAACTGGCGGGTCGATGATTTCACGTGCCAGATCGGCCAAACGCTCAACGAGTCGCACCAGGTCCTCCGGTGGGACCGCCTCGCCCAGGCGAGTGAAGCCAACCATGTCGGCGAACGCGACGGCCAGTGGGCGAGCTCCAGGCAACGCGGTGCCGGTTGCACGCTCGCTGGCGTTGAGCTCTTCTCCCTCCACTGCGCGCCGCAGCTGGACGAACAAAATGTCGCGAATCATCGGGCCCAGCAGTGGTGCGACCTGGCGCACTAGTGCCCCGTGTCCCTGAGCGACCTCAAGCTCGGTGATCCCGGGATGCAGGACCGCCGACATTGCGCCATATCGCATTGCCGGGACCGCGCGTGAAAGCCCCTCGGCGAGTCTGCGAATCATCAAGAGCACACGATCGGGCTCGAGGCCAATGTCTATGAGTTGCTGTTGACGCACCGCAGCTTCAACGTCCGCACATAGGTGAACAGCCGCGTCTGGATCGTCCACGCTGGGCAGTCCCAATACCCGCATGATTCGCTGCAGCAGCTCCAAGTCGATGCCGTGAGTTTCGCTGATCGCGCGCATCGAGACGCGGTTGCCGTCATCACCGAGTGCTTGGCGTGCCGGCAGTAGCATCGGGGCGACTTCACTGCGGATCTGTTCCACATCAAAATCCTGCTCCAGCAGCCAGGCTATGAGCTCGGCTCGCTCGCCTCGGATGCCTTCGTCCAGACCATCCAGCAGGCCTGTTTTCTCGATCGCGTCGATGTCGGTCACGTCGTCATTATCAGTCGTTGCCGCCCCCGATTCCGCATCACCAAGTCCGGCCACGTCATCCGCGAAGCGCTGAGCGATACTCCGTGCGAATTCCCGCGCCACCATCCCCATCTCGAGGGACGACCGCGCCGCTACGCCTACTACAACACTCGTCGGCACCTGGCCGCGTTCTACGACTCCATCACGAAACTCGATCTCGCCACTCACAGCGAAACCTCCTATACGGCTCAAGAAGTCGGAAACAGCTTCTGTGAACCCGTGTTCACCCCAGGCCCGGGGGTAGCGCTGAAGATGACGGTTGGCTGCTCAGCGTCGAATACCAAGCAGCACAACACACGTCGCGCCTGGTGATCATCGACGCAGCCGACCTCGCCCGCGGGCCCATCGCCACCGCGGCCGCCCCACCACGTCCCGCAAGGATTCCACGGCAACTTCGCCCCTCAGCGCGCCAGCTAGATCGGCACATCTTGCCACGTCACGCTGGTGCCATGACCGCGGCCACCGGCGGGTCGGCGACACAAATTCCTGAATGGTCATGGGCTGCGCGCATTACCAGGACGCAACGGGTGGAGCGCCGACGCCATCAGATTTTCTGTTGCTACCAGTGGTGGGTCGGAGCGCTCAGCACGGTAGTAGACGACTCCGCTCCTATCGCCGTGGATGAATGAAAACACCTTCCGCGGATACCGTTGTGCCGGCGCCGTCGCTGAGCTTTCCCGCTGCGAACGTCTTTACTCCCTGGACACGGTCGATCCAGGCGTCGGCTCGAAGGGAATGCCGCAGCGGCGTTCCTCGGTGATATCGCAGCGTCAGCGTCCCGGTGTAGGCGGGCCGGCCCGGTTTGTGGGCGGTGGCCCCAAGTACGTGATCGAGGATCATGGCGGAGACACCCCCGTGGACATGACCGGGCGGCCCTTCGTAGGCCGCACCGAGGACGCACTCGGTCCAGACCGCTCCACCGTTGTCGTGGTGAACCGTCAGTGGCGGAGCAGACGGGTTACGTACGCCGATGACGACGTTGCCCGAGCCTGGGCTCTGCCCGTCATTGACGACGCGCTCGCCGAACGATCCCGGCATCAGGTTCGCGCTGAGTTGCTCGGTTATCTCGTCGATTTTGGCTTTCATCGCAGCAACGGTGTCGATGTCCACCTCGGTGCGGATCGTCGCATCGATCAAACGCCGGACTGATGTCGTCAGCGCCTCGTACATCGCGGCCGAGTCGGTCATTGCGGCACCCCATGCCATACGGGAGCGTACGGCGTCACCGATGATAAATGCGACTTTGCTGCCCAAAGCTGCGGGCACCGACCCGCGGCGCCAGGACCGTGGCGGCGATGATTTCGACAGGTGGTCATCCAAGAAACGGTGCAATACGGATGGCGTTGTCAGCCAGACTGCCTCCCGGCCAGTGGGTACTAACCCGAAATCTCGTGGCCGGAGTTGTTAACCTGGCGAAATGAGCTCCGAAATCGGCGACGTCAGCAAGAAGTCGGTGAAGTCGCCACTTGCTGCCACAAGCTGGGCGCTGCTGGGCATGCTGTCCTATGAAGAGGAAGTGTCCGGTTACGACCTCAAGAAGTGGAGTGATTGGAGCGTCGACCTTTATTACTGGAGCCCATCGTTTAGCCAAATCTATAGCGAACTGAAGAAGCTGGAGGGTCTGGGGCTGGTCACCTCACGGGTGGAACGCGACGAGGGCACTCGCAGCCGACGGCTCTACAAGATCACCTCAGCCGGAATGGCGGCCGTCACCGAGTGGACCAATGACGCTCCGGTGGACCCGCCGGTGCTCAAACACAGCGTGCTGCTGCGGGTCACGTTCGGTCATCTCAGTCATCCGGCTCGGCTCAAAGAGTTGCTGCAGGAGCATGTCGCCTACGCCGAAGCCAGGCACCGCAAGGCGGTAGAGGACGCTGACGGGGCTGAGGCCGAACCCGCCTGGGCGTATTCGGTGCTCGCCCTGCGGTGGGCGGCCAAGTACTATGCGGCCGAGCGAGAGTTCGCTCTCGAACTGATGAAGGACATCGATAAAGCTGAAGCCATCATCAACAAGGCCACAAAAGCTGGTTTCGGGAGACCGCGGCCCGTCCCGGGGTATTGGCGCGAAGTGGAAAAGCAGGTTGCGGCTAAACGCGACGCTGATTAATTGATGCCCGCCGCGTTTTGGGCCGCGACGTAGCCGTACACCAGGCCTTGTGCGATCGTGGCACCCGCGCCGGGGTAGGAGACGCCGAAGGCATTGGCGGCGACATTGCCGATGGCGTATAGCCCGGCTACGACGCTGCCGTCCTCCCGTAGCACCCGGGCGTGCTCATCGACCTGGAGTCCGCCGCAGGTGCCCAAATCAGACAGCACCATCTTCACAGCGTAAAACGGTCCTTTGACCAATGGCCGCAGGTTCGGGTTCGGAGTGATCGTCGGATCGCCGTAGTACCGGTCATAGGCGCTACGGCCGCGGCCGAAGTCGGGATCCTCTCCCGCAAAAGCGTTTTCGTTGAACCGGATCATGGTCTGGGTAAGCGCTGCCGCTGGAACACCGATGTGTGCGGCCAGCTCGGTGTGGCTTTCTGCGCGTACGGCGATGCCTGCGTCGTACCACGCTTGAGGAATCGGCATCCGCGGAAACAGTTCTGCGCCAAGCACATAGCTATTCCGGTATTGCTGGTCGAAGACGATCCACATCGTTTCGACCGGGTTGCCTGAACGCTCCAGTTCGATCAACCGCTGTCCGAAAGACATGTAATCGACCGACTCGTTGGCGAACCGTTGGCCGTTTTGGTCCACGATGAGACTGCCCGGAAGGGAGCGTTCGGCCAGCATGACCGCGGGCGGCTTACCGGGTAACGGCGCAATAGCGGGAAACCACCATGCCTGATCCATCAAATCGATGTCGGCGCCCAGTTCTAGACCTACACGGATGCCGTCGCCGGTGTCCGATTCGGCGCCTAGGCTCACGTTCGCACCCAACGACTCGGACTGATATTTCCACCGCATTTCCATGCTGTGGTCGAAACCGCCGGTAGCCAGTACTACCCCCTGCCGAGCAGTGATCGTCACTTCCTGACCGCCGTGAACTACGACCGCGCCGGTTACGCGCTCCTCGTCACCGTTGAGGCGCAGTAATGTGGTGTCGGTCCATACCGGGATGCCGGCGCGCAACACCCCTGCGAACAGGCCGGCCGCCAGGGCTTGGCCCCCTGCGGCGTAGCGCCGCCCCAGTATGCGGCCGCCCACGCCTTGTGCCACTCGCTTGGCCAGCGTCGGAATGCCTTTGCGCGGTACCCGAGCCATCAGATTCAGCCACCGGTAGTCAGCACCAGTCGTGGGGATCGAGACGCTGGCCTCCATGACGCCGGGCCGCAGGCGGGTGCGATATGGGCCGAGAATCGACGTGTCCAGCGGGTGGCACTCGCAGGTACGGCCCGCGGCGCTGCCCCCGTGCTCTTCGGGGTGGTAGTCGGAGTAGTCGCGGGCCCAGAACAGGCGCAGCGGCGTCGTTCGGCGGAGCATCTCGACTGTCGCCGAGACATTCTCGAGAAATCCGGCAGATCGTTGCCGGGGCGCCGTCCCCGCGACCACTGCATCCAAATACTCCGCGGCGCGCTCGGCGGTGTCGTGGGCGCCGGCGTCATCCAGTACCGGGCTTGCCGGCAGCCACAGTGCGCCGCCGGACCGCGCGGTTGAGCCGCCCACAAATGAGGATTTTTCCACGATGAGCACCGACAGCCCGAGTTCATAGGCGGCCAGGGCCGCGGCCATTCCGGTACCGGAACCGATCACCAGCAGATCGACACAGGTGTCGGATACCAGAAGTCCCGCGGGGATCGTCGTGCTGTGCGTGCTCACGGCGTGCACGGTATGCCGAGCCGGAAGGCGACGGGAAGAGCTGTCCTGATGAGTGGAACACGACGGCCGCGCCCCGGCGCGGCGAAGGTTGAATAGCGCCCATGATGTCGCATTCCAAGGCACAAGATGTCCGACTGATCGAAGCGCAGGCTGTCCCGACACGGTTCGCCCGGGGCTGGCACTGCCTAGGCCTGATTCGAGATTTCGCCGACGGCAAGCCCCACGCGATCAACGCCTTCGGGCAAAAACTCGTCGTCTTCCGCAGCGGTGACGGCAACATCAACGTGCTCGACGGCTACTGCCGGCACATGGGCGGCGACCTGTCCCAAGGCGAGGTCAAGGGCGATGAGATCGCCTGCCCGTTCCACGACTGGCGCTGGGGCGGTGACGGGCGATGCAAGCTGGTGCCCTACAGCAAGCGCACCCCGAGGCTGGCCCGCACCCAAGCCTGGACCACGCTGCAACAGGACGGGATGCTGTTTATCTGGAACGACCCGGAGCGCAACCCACCGCCACCGGAGGTGACGATCCCGCGCATCGCGGGCGTGACAAGCGATGAATGGACGGACTGGCACTGGTACACCACCGTGGTCAACACCAACTGCCGCGAAATCATCGACAACGTAGTGGATATGGCGCACTTCTTCTACATTCACGGCTCGTTGCCCACCCATTTCAAAAACATTTTCGAAGGGCATGTAGCCACGCAATATATGAACAGCGCCGGTCGGCCCGATCTTGGTGGTACAGAAGGTGCACGAATGCTCGGCACCACCTCGGATGCGTCCTACCACGGTCCCTCCTTCATGATCGACGACCTGACTTACCACTACGAGCATGCCGACCACCACACCGTGCTCATCAACTGTCATTACCCGATCGACGCGAACTCCTTTGTCTTGCAATACGGCATCATTGTGAAGAAGTCGGCCGCGCTTCCCGACGAGCTTGCCATGCAGACCGCGATTGCGCTGGGCGACTTCGTGAAGCTCGGTTTCGAACAGGACGTGCAAATCTGGCGGAGCAAGGCACGCATCGACAACCCCTTGTTGGTAGAAGAGGACGGCCCGGTGTATCAGCTGCGTCGCTGGTACCAGCAGTTCTACGTCGATATCGCTGATGTACAACCAGATATGGTGGACCGCTTCGAGTTTGAACTCGACACGACCAGGCCGTATGAGGCGTGGATGAAAGAGGTCGAGGCGAATATTCGGGCGCAAGCAGCCAATACAGGACCGTCGTGATGGCAGAAGAGTCCTCACTTCGCCCGGACAATCGCCTCGACGAGGTGCCCATGACGCCGGTCGCGTGCCACACCTGCGGCGCTAGAGTGCTGGCCCGCAAGAGCAGCTGGAACCAGACCAGTGTGCAGTGGAACGCGGCCGCGACCGCTCGATGCGCCGAGCGAGCCGAGGCGCAACAGATTTCGATGCTCGAGGACCGGGGTGTGTTCTTGTCCTGTTCAGCACTTAGTGAATCGATACGGCACGCGGTGCGGCGCGGCGAGCTGCCAATTGTGGACGAAACCGTAGGCGTACCAAGCCCCTAGCGCTAGGGCTGGGTCGGAGTCTTAGGCGTGGGCGCCGCCATCGACCCCGATTTCAGTGCCGGTGATAAACGCTCCGTCGTCGCTGGCCACCTGACGTGAGCCCCCCGGACCGGAGGGCTCACGTCATAGGGATGCGCAGAATGAGGCCGCGGTGGAAGTGAAGTTAACCACCACGCCGCGACCGGAATCCAGCAATGCCGACAATGCCCGACGAGTCATCAGAAAGGTCCCGGTCAAGTTAACCGCCAGGGTGCGTTCCAATCGGCGAGCGTGTGCTCGTGAGTGTGGGCACACACCTGAATGGCTGCCGCGTTGATCAGCACATCGACACCGCCCAGCCTTACAACGGCGGCATCGACTGCCGACCTCACCGCATCCTCGGAGGAAACATCGAGTACCCCCGTGCTCAGGCGACCGCTGGTGCCGGAGTCGTCGGCAGCTGCCGCAGTGCGGAACAATCCGGCCGAGGAGATGTCATAACCGATGACGGTGGCGCCCTCATCGAGAAGCATGGCTACCGTCGCTTGCCCGATTCCAGAGCCGGCACCCGTAGCGATGACGCGGCGATTGGCAAAACGCTGCAGGATCGCAGTCCCTTCCAGCTCAGGCGATCTGGAAGGCGCTCAGGGGCGCGTCCTCGGGGTAGACCGAAGGCGCTCCCACGTCGTAGGCGGCGTTAAGCGCCTTGATGAAAGCCGGATCGTGCAGCGGTTCGCTGGGCACATCGAGCTTGATGCCGCATGATTTGAGGTCGTCGACCATGACATCGATGGCTCGTTCGATGGTCAGGTCGTCGCTGCCGTCCATGTTCTTCTTGAGTTCGTCGTAGTCGGAGAACACTTCGGCTGACCAGTGCACGAGAAACCGCAAATCGTCGGTGTGGTGGCGCGCGATGACGGTGTCATCGTTTTTCAGCAGCCAGTGGTCACGATCCTCGGGGTCTCCGGTGAACACGGTGTCAAAGGCCAGACCGGCGGGAACCTGTTGGTCCAGTGGGCCATTGGCCTCACCACGATGCATCATCATCTCGTTTTGGACCACCACACCGCGATTATTGATCGGCGGCAGGACGCGTCCAGGCGCCTTGAGGGGCCCCTCAGGCCAGTAGGTGAAGCCGCTGTCGGCGTCCAGGGAAAACCAGGTGATCACCTGGGCCATCTTGATCAGGTAGTCGCTGAACAAGCCGGACTTGCCCATCACACTGCATAGCCAGGTCGGCGCGTTCTCATAGCGCACGCCGCGGAAGCTCGGTGAATCCAGGTGTCCGGGATCGCGGTTGGCGCAGGGCCCGTTGATGTTGAACAGCATCATCTGCGGCTTTGCGTACTCTGCGTTCCAGTAGCTTTTGGCCAGCTCCACAAACTTCGCGTTGTAGAAGCAGTCGTGCAGTTGGGGGTAGAGCACCGTTCCATAGTTAGCGAGGTAGCCGCGGAAGGTCGGTGTCAAGAAAAGATCCAGCGATGGGGTGAATCCTTCGGGGAAGGCGCCGCTCATGGTGGCCATCAATTCATCGGCCGAAGCGAAGTGTTGCGCGATGATCAGCTTCCACGGGCCTTCGGTCCGCACTACGTCGAGTAGGCGTTCGCGTTGATCGTCGGTGTAGACGTTATCGATTTCGCGAGGCGGTGCGGCCGGCCGCAACACGTTGGAAAGCTCCATCCGCCGCTCGTCGGTGAGCATCAGGTGTCTCCTCTGTAGTTCGAGATTGGTTTGGATTGTGTGCAGTGTGAACAAGGTATAGACGGTCGGTGTCCGGTGACCGGGACGTCAAAACGGCAGCGGATGGCAGAACTTCGCCCGTAACAGCGCGCCGATCTCGGCGATGGCCAGCCGTCCGCGCGCTGTTGCCTCAGGATGCATGAGGAACCCGTGGTACATCCCCGGGTAACGGGTGGTGGTGGTTTGTACGCCCGCATCGCGCATGCGCGTGGCATAGCGCTCGCCCCAGTCATGAATCGGATCGCATCCGGCGGTGACGACAATCGCCGTTGGCAGACGGGAAAGGTCCGAGGCGTAAGCCGGAACGAGGTAGGGGTCACTGGGAGGCCCCGCGCCACCGTCGACGAGGCCGTGCATGTAATCGATGTCGGCGCGTGCAAGAAGCGGTGCATCGGGGAGTGCGGTAATTGAGGGGGCCGTCATGTCGCGGTCCAGCCCGGGATAGAGCAACACTTGCGCGCAAATCGGCGGTCCCTGACGGTCGCGCGAAGCCAACGCCACTGCCGCCGCCAACGAACCGCCGGCGCTGTCGCCGACCACGGCGAGGCGGCCGGGGTCGATCCCGAGATCGTCCGCGGTTCGCGATACCCATTCCACAGCGGCGTAGGCATCGTCGAATTGCGCCGGTGGCGGGTATTCAGGAGCGAGCCGGTAGTCGACACTCACGACGGTGGCCGCCGACTCCGCTGCTAAGGCGCGGGCCAGGGATTCGAAGGAGCGACTGGAGCCCATGACTAGCCCACCGCCATGGAAATACACGAGCACCGGTGGGGCGGATTCTCGTGTGGGACGGTAGATCCGGGCGGGTATCGGTTGACCCGGGCCAGGGATGGTTGCCTCGCTGATACTGACCATCTCGGGCATTGTGTTGTTGGGCGGGGCCGATTCGAGAGCGGCACGCACCGCGGCCAAACCGCGTTGGTGCATGGGAGGGATGTGGCCGAAGGATGCGACCCGTGCCGCGGCATCGGGATCTAGCGGAGGGGTGGACAACATCAGCGCTCGGCGGGTTCGAAGCGGCGCTTGGTGTGCGGCGTTGGAGGTCGTTGTGAGGCAAGCGTGTTGGCCCGCTCGGTCATGGCCGACCCGACGACATCGGGCTGGGTGAGGAGGTAAAACCGGCCCTCGGCGGCCTGCTCGAAGAGAGTCTCGGCGGCGGCTAACGGATCCATGGCCGCGGCTTTGATGTCGAGCATGGCCGCGCGCTGGGTCTCGGCGGCGGTGGTGTCGCTAGTGGGGCCGGCGTCGACTCCGCCTGCGGATTCGAAGATGTTGGATACCACCGCCCCGGGCACCACGGCCTGCACGTGAATGTGGTCGCTGTGTCCGGCCGCGTGAACATCGAGGTAGAGGCATTCCGTCAATGCGAGTACGGCGTGCTTGCTCGTGATATAGGGACCCTGCAGCGGGATGGCGACGACCCCACCGACGGAGGAGAGGTTCCATACCCAGGCCTGCTTGTCGGTGTTCATCATCTTCGGCAGGAACGCGCGGACACCATGGAAGACGCCGCTGATGTTGATGTCGACGACACGGCGCCAGTTGGCTACCGGCGTGTCCCACAGGTAGCCGAATTGTTCGACCCCGGCATTGTTGACCAGTAACCGGACCGGGCCGATGTCGCGGTAGGTTTTGTCGGCGAGCTGCTGCATTGCTTCGGGGTTGCGTACGTCGCACACGACGTCGACCGCCGTGGCTCCATCGGCGCGCAACTCGTCCCGTACCGCCGCGATGGCGTCGGCGTCGACGTCTGCCAACACCACGGTCATTCCCAGGCGGCCCGCGTAGCGCGCCAGGCCCGCGCCGATGCCGGCGCCTGCCCCGGTGATCACGGCCACCCCGCCGCTGAATGCGCTATTGACGCTCACCGGGCTAGGAACTGGTGTTGTCGGCGGTGAGCTCGGAAAGCAGGACCGAGTTGGTGGTGTCGAGAACGATGTCGAGCGCGGTGAACTCCAAGCCGTTGGGGCCGCGCCGGACCGCGACGTTGGCGACACCGCTGGACACTGCGAACGGGACGAAGTTGGTGATCTGGTTGACGAAGATGTAGAACCGGGCCCGGGTAACGTCGCCGTCTGTGCCGGTGCGGTGGACGTTGGTGGCATGGTGACGCAACGGGTAAGGGCTCTGCCTGCGATGCTCGGATAGCCATTCCATGACCGCGTCGCGGCCGTGCAGTTTCGGCGACATCAATTCTTCGAAGGGACTTGCACCTGAATCGCTTCGGGTCTCGTAGTCGACGTCTTGCGCGTGGCTTGCGGCCAATTCGTCGTAATGCGCCTCGTCGTAGTGGTGCCAGAAGCAAGCGATGAACTCCTGCAGTTCGGGCAGCGTGATCTCATTGCTCATGCACGCAGTCAACCCTCACGGTGGTCCGGGTAACACCGGTGATGCCCGGTCAGTGGAACACAGCCTGTGGTTAGCTGGTGATCAGATCCCACAGCCCTGCCGAGCCCGCCCGCAGTGCCGCCGCGGTGAGCTGGTCGTCCCAGTAGTGAACTGAACCGAATTCCGATCGCCACGCCAATGCGGCCCGGGTGTATTCGTGCAGGCGGTGCTCGCGGGTAGTGCCAATGGCGCCGTGGATCTGGTGGGCGTTGCGCACGACGACCGATGTGGCATGCCCCGCGCACGAGCGCGCCATGGCGACGAGGAAGTCGAGGTTGGATGCCGACCATTGGCTGCTGACCGCGGCGTTGAGCGCGGCCTCGGTCGCGGCGCGTGCCAGCGCGGTTTCGGCGGCGAGGTCGGAGATCAGGGTCTGGACCGCTTGGAAATTGGACAGCGGGCGACCGAATTGGATCCGTGCTGTCGCGTGCTCAATCGACAGCTGCAAGACCTGGTCCAATGCGGCGCACACCTGGATCGAGCGCACCAGCGCTGATTTGAGCCTCAGCTGAGCAACCAGCGCCGCGCTCAGCGGGACACCCGAGAGCGCGCGGGGGTCCACGGCCACGGTGTCGCGCGCCTCGCCGATCATGTTGGCGCCGGGGGTGATGTCGAGGTCACCGGCGGCGGTGTCGAGCACGAAATACGCTCTGTCGGTGTGCCACACGACCACCACCCGGTCGGCGGCAGACGCCCACGGCACGGCCTTGGCGAAGGTGTGGTCGTCAAGCAGGCACACGGTGCGCAGCTCATCGTCGCCGGGCATCTGGTTGGCGTCCAGCAGCCAGCATGCCAGCAAATCGTGCTCGGCCAACGGAATGCGCACGCCGTGACGCACTGTGGCGCTGAGTAGTTCGGCTGCTTCATGCCACCCGGCCGCACTGCCGCCGGTCGACTCTGGGCCGGTCAGCCGCACTAGCCCGAGACCATCGAGGCGTCGCCACAGCTGTGCGTCGCGCGTGACCATCCGACCGGGGGCTGTTGTGGGCGAGTGTGTTTCGCGGTATTCGGCGAAGACTGTGTCCATCATGTCGACTACCGCCGGGTCGACTGGGCTTGCAGCCGATGAGGACGCCGGCCTGGCCCTCATCGGATCCCCAGCCCCCGGGCGATGACGCCGCGCAGCACTTCGTTGGTCCCGCCGCGCAGGGTGAAACCGGGCCGCTGGTCGATTGCCGCCGAGACCAGCTCCGAGAACGCCGCGTCGGTATTGCCCCAGAGGTCGGCGAAGTCCGCGATGTCGCCCTCGGTGGTTGTGCCGAGCACCTTGACCACCGCGGCGGGCACGTCGGCGGGCTCATGGCGCTGCAGTGCGCCCGCGACAGCACTCGATATTTGATGCAGGCTGGCGATACGACCTATCAGGCGGCCCAAATGATGATCTCGTGAAATCCTTCGGCTCGCCATGCTTTCGGCGGCGGCCGAAAGTAGCACAAAGGTCGAAAGAAATCGCTCGGGTCCGCTGCGTTCGAAGCTCAGCTCCGATGTCACCTGCTGCCAGCCCTCGCCGATCCGGCCAAAGAGCATGTCGGCGGGGACGAAGGCGTCATCGAGGATGACCTCGTTGAAGTGGTGGGCGCCATTCATCGAGACGACGGGCCGCACATGAACGCCCGGGCCGTGTAGGTTGACGATGAATTGGCTGAGCCCGGCGTGACGATGGTGCGGATCGAGCGGCGCGGTGCGCGCGAGCACGATAAACGCGTGCGCGCGGTGTGCGCCCGAGGTCCAGACTTTGGTTCCCGTCAGCGACCAGCCGCCCTCAACGGGTACGGCGCGGGTGCGCACGCTGGCCAAATCAGAACCGGAATCGGGTTCGCTCATGCCGATGCCGAAGAAGCACTCACCCCGCACGATCCGGGGGAGGAATTCCCTCTTCTGCGATTCTGAGCCGTATTTGAGCAGCGACGGCGCGATCTGGCGGTCGGCGATCCAGTGCGCGGCGACCGGCGCTCCCGCCGCGAGCAATTCCTCGGTGACCACGAACCGCTCCAGGAAGGAACGCCCGTGGCCGCCGTATGCGACGGGCACGGTCATCCCGAGCCAGCCGCGTGCCGCGAGCGCGGCGGTGAACCCTTCGTCCCACCCCGTGAGCCAGGCGTCAATCGATGGAGTGAACAGACCGGCGGCGAGTTGATCGGCGAGGAATTGCCGCACCTCCTGCCGAAGGGCCTGCGTCGTCGAGGGGTCGATGGTGGCGGGCGGTACTAGCCGGTGCAGCGGCACTACCGTGTCCGCCACTGTGCGATGCGTTGCTGATGCTCGGAATCGCGGTGCGCCAATGGTTGCATGGCCGCCGCCATGCCCAGCGTCGACTCCATGGATCCGGTGCGTGATTCGTGCAGCAGACGTTTGGCCATCCGCAGCGCGTGCGCGGGGTTCTTGGTGATGCGCTTGGCGAGCGCACGGGCTTGGGGCAGCAGCTCGTCGTGGACGACCACACGGCTGACCATGCCCCACTCCAGGGCGGTGGCGGCGTCGATGCGGTCGCCGGTGAACGTCATTTCGGCGGCGCGCTCGTAGCCGATGGCTCGCGGTAGGAACCAGGTGCCGCCGTCACCGGGGATAAGACCGAGTTGGACGAAGCTCTCGGCGAACGACGCGCGCTCCGACGCGATGCGGATGTCACACATCATCGCCAAATCGCACCCCGCGCCGATGGCAGCGCCGTTGATGGCGCCGATCAACGGCACCTCAAGGCGGCTCAACGCGCGCGGAATGCGCTGGATTCCGTCGACATAGGCGCGTCGCTGCTCGAGCGCCTCGAGACCGAACATGCCCTCGCGGTCGGCCATCTCCTTGACGTTGCCGCCGGCGGAGAAGATCTTGCCCGTCCCCGTCAGGATGACCGCGCCAATGGTGGTGTCGGCGTTGGCGTCGTCGACAGCGGCCTCGAACGCGGCGATGAAATCACGGCTCGTGATCGCGTTGCCCACCTCGGGCAGGCTGATCGTCCAGACTCGTGTCGCTTCGGTGGTGGCGACGTCAAGCGGTGCGCTCATGCGGGCAACTGCAAGGACTTGGTCTGTAAGTACTCTTCGAAACCCGCACGCCCCAGCTCGCGGCCAATGCCGGATTTCTTGTAACCCCCGAAGGGCGCGACGGGGTTGTATCTGCCGCCGTTGATGTCGAGCTGGCCGGTGTGCACCGCACGCGCAAAGGCGATCGCCCGCTCGATGTCACCCGCCCACACCGCGCCCGAGAGCCCATACGGGGTGCCGTTGGCGATCTGCAGGGCCTCGGCCTCGTCGGCAAACGGGATGACGGCGAGCACGGGGCCGAACACCTCTTCCTGGCCTAGTTCGGATTCGGGGTCGACGTCGGCGAATACCGTCGGCGCGATGTAGTAGCCGACGTCTCGGATCTTGTTCGCACCACCGGTGATCAACCGCGCACCATCCCCCTGGGCGCGCTCGATAAAACCCCGCACGGTTTCACACTGCGCCGCCGAAGCCACGGGGCCGATACGGGTGGTCGGGTCGAACGGATCTCCAACGGTGTACTTCGACACCGCGTCGCCGATCAGGTCAATTGCTTCGCCGTAACGGGATTGCGGCACCAGCATTCGGGTCCACGCCATACAGGTTTGGCCGCCGTTGAGGAAGGCGTTGGCCACACCGACCTTGACCCCGGCGTTAAGGTCGCCGTCTTCGAGCACGATGTTGGCCGACTTGCCGCCCAGTTCGAGGGCGACCTTTTTCACCGTCCGACCGGCCAGCTCGCCCACGCGCGTTCCGACACCGGTCGAGCCGGTGAATGACACGAAGTCGATGTCGGGGTGCGCCGCCATGTGCTCGCCGATCACGCTGCCGCGCCCGGATACCAGGTTCACCGTGCCTGCGGGTAGGCTCGCTTCTTCGACGGCCTCGATGAACTCGAACACCGACAGCGGTGCCTCGTTGCTGGGCTTGAGCACCACGGGGCAGCCGGCCGCGATCGCGGGCAGCACCTTCGCGACCACTTGATACAAGGGGTAGTTCCACGGTGTAATCGCGCCGACGACCCCGTAGGGCTCGCGCGCGATGAGTGAGTTACCCACGCGCTCTTCGAATTCGAAGGTGTCGAGAACGTCGGCGAAGCCGCGAGCTACGGCTAGCGGAACCTGCGTTTGCACGGTTTGAGCGATGCGCACAGGCGCACCCATTTCTCGGGTAATGGTCTCGGCGATGTCGGGGAGACGCTTTTCCACCGCCGCGATGACTGCAGCGAGCCGCTCGCGGCGCTGTGCCACGCTGATCAGCGGATCAAAGGCGCGCCGGGCGGCCGCTACCGCCGCGTCGAGGTCGGCGGTCGTGCCGTCAGGCACGCAACCGATTATGCTTTCTGTCGCGGGATCGATTACCTCGATCACCTCGGCACTGTTCGGTTTGACCCATTGGCCGTCGATGAAAAGTGTAGTGCGCGTGTAATTGTGCATGAGCGATCCTTACGGGTGAATCAGGGGACGATACTGGCACGGACATCGCGCTTGCCCTCGGCGGCGGCGAATGCGTTGTTGATGTCGTCGAGCGAATACTGTGCTGCGGCAAGCCGGTTGAGAGGCAACCGATCCTGGTGCAACTCAAGGAAGGTCAGTGCTCGCCAGAGCACTTCGGGTTCATACAGGGAGACACCGACCATCGTCTTGTTGCCGAACACGAAACGCGACGGGTCGAACGGGAAGGTCTGGCCGATGTTGATATTGCCGATCTCTACGTAACGCCCAAACTGGCCCAACATCTTCAGGCCCTCGTCGATCGCGGAGGGATGGCCGACGACTTCGACCACGACATCGGCGCCATAGCCATCGGTCAGGTTGCGAACGATCTTGGCCCGCTCTTTGTCGGTGGCCGCCTCGTTAATGTCGATCACCGCGTCGGCGCCGAATGCCGTTGCTAACTCCAGTCGTTCGGGTACCCCGTCAATCGCGACGACCTGAGCGGCCCCGCGTGCTTTGGCCACGGCCACGGCATACAGGCCAAGAGCGCCGGCGCCTTGCACCACCACGGTCTCGCCAAGTTGCTGGTCGACGCGCTCGAGCCCGTACATTACCTGCGACAGTGCACAGTTTGCTCCGGCGGCGATCTCGTCGGGGATGGCATCGGGCACGCAGTACACGACCGCGCCGGCGGGCAATAGGAAATAGTCTCCGTAGCCGCCCACGAAGTAGGGAGGCTCGTCGGCCCGGCCCAGCATCGCCATCGTCAGCCGCAGACACGCGTTGCGCCGCCCGGCCAGACAGTTGCGGCACTGGTGGCAGCAGAAAAAGTAAGGGAACACCACCCGGGCGCCAGGTGCCAGGGGTGTGCCGTTGGAGTCCGCGGTCACGCTTTCACCGAGTGCCTCGACGCGACCCACCATCTCGTGGCCTAACACGGTGGGCAGTTGACCACCCAGACCCCAGGTAGCGAACGTGCCATGCCAGGCGTGCAGGTCGGATCCGCAGATATTGGTGCGGGCCACCCTGATCAGGATCTCGCGGGGACCCACCTCCGGTAGATCGACTGACTCGATCTCGAAAGGTTGACCCGGGGCGTTGAATCGCGCGATGCGGCCCTGGAACACAGTTGGGGCTTCCTCTCTGCTAACTGCTAGCAGCTAAATTCGACCGTGTTCGCTGCACTGAAATGGCCGGCGCGTGCTGGGGTGTTGCGGGCGTGGGTGCGTGCGCGACGACGATCGATGGACCGGATTGTTCGCTGCCACGCTAAGTCGATTCGCGGTCGCCTGGATGTGGGTGTCCCGCCCAGCGGTCACTGGATTGGTCGGTGATCGGCACGCGCGGCGACCGGACCAGCCGTCAGGGAAGACAACGGTGCAATGACCAGCTCGAAGCCGACTCGCAGCGCGGATTTCAAGTCGCCAAAGTCGCCGCAGTCGACCCAATGAACGTAAGCCTGCCGGCACGTTTGTATGACGAATTGAGCGGGAAGCTCACGGCGGAAGGGATCTGCACCGAGGTCGAACCGCGCCGCGAGAAATTCTGAGACGGGGTCCACAAAGTTTTGGCCCCAATCAAGCCACCGCAGCCGATACTGCGGGTCTTTGATTATCAGGGTCAAGAACCGGCGGTCGATCTCAACATGTCCGCGCTTGGGAACCTCGCTGCTAAAGGCCTCAACGAGGGTGTCGACGGCGTCGCTTGCCGGTGGTGCGTGCTGCAGGACGTCGATGCTGAGCCTGCCGAACTCCTGAAACAGCGGCATGACGACATCTTCTTTGACCGAAAAGTGCCGGTGAAAAGTACGGGGCGCGATGCCGGCCGCCTCGCAGATGCGATCGACAGTTGCCGACATCGAACCCTCGGCAAGAAAGATGTCGCGCGCAGCCATCGCGATGTCCAAGCGGAACTGCTCGGCACGTCGTTGACTCAACGTCGGCCTCCTGGGCGCGGTCACGTCACGCTCCTTCGTCCTCTACCTGCGGCTGCTTCGTGTTCGGGCAGCGTAGCTTGCGGCGGCCGCTGGCCCCGACAGTCCGCACCGACACGACTTTTGTCCCACTCAGCGGCCATATGGAGTGATCGCCGCCACCGTCTGCGCCTACGCTATCCATCTGTGTCAGAATCTGCCTACTGATACAGATTCTGACCTAGAATAGATCCATCTCATCGCAGCCCCTATCCCGTGCCGTCGGAATCGCATTCGAGCAGACACGGGAAGACGCAGCACAACGTAACAACACGAAGTAACTGCACCTACGAAGCTAAGGAAGATCTCGATGAGCGACCAGGCCGAGGAATTGAATTACAATGACTACACACACGATTTCACAGGCGAAGTTGGCAATATCCAAGACTTCTCCAGGGATTACCTCCTGGGGTTAGCTCGTGTATTCGAAGATACCTTGAACTTCACGACGTATGCGCACGTCACCACCTACGCCAAGAAGGTTGGCATCAATGCCGCCATGGACGTTGCCGCCCAGCTTTCACGGGCCGGTATGCGTCAGGTGATGCCGATGGGCAGATACATAGCGCCGCCAGGATGGGATTGGAAAGAAGCGCAGTACCAAGCTATCCCGTTTGACGTTCAAACCGAGGATCTCACCAAGCCGGCACTGCTCCGACTGATACGGACTTATTGGGACCAATACCTGAAAGGCCATAACTACTTTATTGACCAATGGACGAAGATCATCCCCGAAGAGGAGGTCTGGCTCGCCCTCCCGGACATGTATCAAATGATCATCGACTACCAGTACCCCAAACTGTCGAAGGTCCTCAACATTGAACCCGTGCATGTCGTTGACTATCTCAAGATGGCTTGTATGAGTATCGACGGAACCATGGGGTACGGCGGTGAGTACATCGTCATCAACCCGGACTATGTCGTGCTCAACATGCGCCGCTGTGAGGTGATGCAACGGTACATGGACGAAGGGTTGTACCCGCCGGCTCGAGCCTTCATGAACTGCACATTTGAACAGCGGATCTCAGCACCGTTCTTCCCGGGCTGCAAGCTCGACATCAACATTCCGCCCCCGGACCTCAAATTCAAGGAGGGCGAGCCATTTTGCGTGTGGACCTACACGCGTGGTGAAGAGAACCATCGCCTTGCGGCAGTGGCACCCGACCCTCGTGAAGCCGCGATCAAGATCGCCAAAGGCCAGGAGGCGAGAAAGGTGTACAAGTTGGCGAAGAAGGGATCGGCCGCCCCTGCCTAGCTGTGGGGGTTGACCCATTGCTGGCCGAGACGCCATAACGAAGAGCAGCGGTGTGGTCGTGCCAACCAGAAGGATGAGAGGACTACACCAGAACGCTGTTGGGGCTCAGCTGAACTGAAAGACGCTCAGCGCGGCCAGTACTTCGCCTCGCTGGAAGAGCTGATCGCCCGCCGATTCGGTGATCGGGGGTGAGTCAGGTTGCCAGGTGCGGCTGTTCGCGGCTGAGTGCGTAGAGGACGTTGGTGCGGCGTCTGGCCAGGCAGATGGTGGCCGGGATGGGTCGTTTGCCTTGGTCTCGTTTTGCCGGTCGGAGGTCGGCTGGGCGACGCGTTCCAGGGCCGCGCACACCGCAACGGCGTGTCACCTAGTTTCGTAGTCGGGTAGTGGTCGTCGCCGCGACGGGGGGCGCCGCGACGTCAGTGCTGAAGGCCTGCGCGTTGGTAACTGTCTATTGCCATCGGTCCGAACGCGTTGCGGGAAGCGGCTTTTGTATCTGTGTCCGGTCAGTGGAAGTCATGGCCCCACGCTGTGTTGCAGCGCCTCAAATGGGCGTCGACGCAGGATCCGATTCCCAACCACCGTGTATGGCTGCGAGGGACAGGCGCGGCGCGCAGCGCTCGCGTGGATCCGCGCACGGGTGGCCTGAATCGCCCTGGAAATCCCGGAGGCCTGATGTGCCCCGGGAAACCCAGGGCGTTTCAGTAGCTCACGTCGACACCGGCCGGGGGCGGGTGAAACGTTCGCGCAGTTCTCGCTTCAGTAGCTTGCCGCTGGGGTTCTTGGGCAGTTCATCGACGAAGAACACCTGTTTGGGTGTCTTGAAGCCGGCTAGATGCGCGCGGCAGTGGGTGAGGATCTCGTCCTCGGTCAAGCGGACGCCGTGGCGTGGCACCACGGCGGCCACTACGGTTTCGACCCACACCGGGTGTGCGAGGCCGAACACCGCGACCTCGCGCACGCCACTGTGTCGGTACAGGACCTCTTCGACCTCGCGGCTGGCGACGTTTTCGCCACCGGTTTTGATCATGTCTTTTTTGCGGTCCACGACATGCAACAGGCCGTGGTCGTCGTAGTAACCCAGGTCGCCGGAATGAAACCAGCCACCGCGGAATGCCTCGGCTGTGCGTATAGGGTCGTCGAGGTAGCCGAGCATCAAATGCGGGCTGCGGTGGGCGATTTCGCCAACGACCCCGGCGGGCACCGGGTTGTCGGTGCCATCAAGAATCGTGGTCTGCACGTTGAGCACGGGACGCCCCGCGGAGCCGGGACGGGTGTCTTGTTCGTCGGGTCCGAGCGCAGAGGCCAACGGCGCCATCTCGGTCTGCCCATAGAAATTCCATAACCGCAGATTAGGCAGCCGCTCACGGATTTCGGCCAGGATTTCGGCGGGCATCGCCGACGCACCGTAGTAGCCCTTGCGCAGGCTGGATAGGTCAACGAGGTCGAACACTGGTGAGCGAAGCAGCGAGATCCACACCGTCGGCGGCGCGAAAAAGTTGGTCACCCCGTACTTTTCGATGGTCCGCAGGACCTGGTCGGGGTCTGGGCGCGGCAAGATGATGCTGGTGGCACCGAGATAGATATCGGTGGCCAAGAAGTTATCGAGCTGTGCGCAATGGTAGAGCGGCAGCGAATGGATCTCCACGTCGTCAGCCGACATCGAACCGGCCACGATGGTACTCACGTATTGTTCGATCAAGCTGCGGCTGCTGAGCATCACCGCCTTCGGGCGCGACTCGGTGCCGCTGGTATACATCAGCCGCACCAGTTGATCGTCGTCAGCGTGGGGGTGTGGCGCGACCGGCGTGGTCGTCAGCCAGTGCGCGAAATCGTCCCAACCGGGCACTGCGGGCCGACCGGCGGGCATCAGAGCCACCTTGGTGGTGACCGCACCGTCGAGTTCCATTGCCTGTTCTGTGGTGGAGATCAGCTCGGCCTCCACGATGATCCCGCGGACTTGGCTGTGCCCCAGGATGTAGGAAATCTCTTCGGCGGTGAGCATGAAGTTGATTGGCACCAACACCACGGCAGCGCGCGCCGTGGCGAAGGCCAGAACGGCGTACTGCCAGCAGTTGTGCGCGAGCAGCGCGATGCGATCGCCTGGCTTGAACCCGTTGTCCTGCAACGCCGCGGCCGCCCTATCCACCAAATTATCGAACACCGCGAATGTCAAGACGACCTCACCATCGATGATCGCAACCTTGTCGGGATGCCGATGGGCCGACCGGCGGGGGATATCGCCCAGTGTATGACTGCGTGCCTTGGCGATGACCGTGTCCAATGCGTGTACCTCACCTGTCATAATGCCGTTCCTGCCAGTTCAGGGCGCGGGTGACAGCGCATTCATGACCCGCGCTATTAGTGGATGGCCATCACGGTAAGCGCGGTGACGGCGGTGTGGGCCGGTAGTGTCCCGCTCAGTAGACACGACTATGCACCCGGTGGGGCAGGCGTTTGATACTCGGTGCCATGACAACTGGTGCCTCCGTCACAACTGGCAACACGCTGCGGGCCGAGGTGGACCCCGATGAACTCCGGGCCAACCTTCGACAAGCAGACCCAGGGGTTCTCGTCGCGGTACTGGCGCAACTGACCGGGGACCCGGGGGTAGTCGACCGCTTCGCACCGAAGGTCACCTATGTTGCTGACCCACCGGAGCAGGCCGGAGTCACCGATCCTCAGACCGGTGCCGAACTGGTGCAGGCAGTGCTCGCCGCGGTCTTCTCGCCGCGCCCAGTGGGTGCGCTGCCCGCCGACGACCCGGACTTATTCGCCCGGATCGCTCCGGTGGCACTTGGGGGGCCCATCGAAGCCGAGTATTTACCGTTGCTGTTGGAGCAGGGCGGGTTTCAGCCGGCACAACCGGTTTTGCCGCGCACCGCCAAACTTCCCGACGGTTTCCGGGTTGCGATCATCGGTGCGGGTATCGCCGGGATGACCGCTGCGCTGGCCTGCGCGGACGCCGACATCGACTACCAGGTGTTCGAGCGAAACGACGAGGTCGGCGGCACCTGGTATACCACCACATATCCCGGTATCGGGGTCGACACTCCGTCGGCGTATTACTCGTTGTCGCGCGAGGTCAATGGGGATTGGTCGAGCTATTACCCGATGGGAGCCGAGTATCAGTCCTATCTGGTGTCGGTGGCCAACAAAAGCGCCCTGCGCCGACACACCCGATTCGGCACCGAGGTCGAAGCCTTGCACTGGGAGGCGCGACGTCAGCAGTGGCAGATCCACGCGGTGGGCCCCGACGGCAGCCGTGACGTCAGCTACGCCAACGTCGTGATCCCGGCCGCCGGCTACCTGAACCGGCCACGCTGGCCCGATTTGCCTGGCCGCGAGACTTTTTCGGGTGTGTCGATCCATTCGGCACTGTGGGATCCGGAGCTGGATCTGACCGGCAAGCGGGTCGCCATCATCGGTGCGGGGTGTACTGCGGTGCAAATCGTCGACGCCTGCGTTGACCAGGTGGCGCACTTGACGGTCTTTCAACGTCAACCACACTGGGTGGCGCCGCGGCGGCGCGCCACCGACGACGTCCCCGATTACCAGCGGTGGCTGGGCACCCGGGTGCCGTACTACGCGAACTGGCATCGGCTCAAGTCGTTTTGGGGGACCGGGGACAACAACTACCCGGTCATCTTGTACGACCCCGACTGGGCCGCCGAGCACCTGTCGATCTCACCGGCCAACGACGCGTTGCTGCAGCTGTGCCGAAACTACATCGACGAAGTCTTCGGTGCGGGCAGCGAACTGGCCCGCAAGGTCACACCGGACTTCGCGCCCTACGGCAAGCGCATCATCCGCGACCCCGGCGGCTACTACGCAGCCCTGGCACGCGAGCACGTCGACGTCGAGGCCAGCGAACCCGCACGGGTCAACGAGGCGGGCATCGTCACAACCGATGGCCGCCAGATCGACCTCGACGTGATCATCTACGCCACCGGCTACTACCTGGATTTCCTGTCCACCATGGATATCCGCGGACGCGGCGACAAGAAACTGACCGACGAATGGGGTGATCGCCCCCGCGCCTACCGCGGCGGAACCGTGCCAGGATTTCCGAACCTATTCATCTCCTCGGCCCCCAACTACAGCCCAGGACACGGCGCAGGACACAACTTCGGTGTCGAGGTGATGGTGCACTACGTGATGGAATGCCTGCAATTGATGGCGCTACGCAAAGCTTCCACCATCGAAGTGACGCAGCAAGCCTACGACGATTACGTCGCTGCCATCGATGCGACAATGGCCGGCACCGTGTGGTGTCACACCCCCACGGCGCACACCTATTACCGCTCGGGCGGGGGACGGATCGTGACCGCATTCCCATACCGACTCGTGGATGTGTGGTATAGCCACCGCGTCCCCGTCGAAGAAGATTTCGACTTGCGGTGACCCAACTACTGTGCGGCAAAACCGCATTAGTCACCGGCAGTAGCCGCGGCATCGGGCGCGCGGTCGCCCAGCGGTTGGCCGCCGAAGGCGCCACCGTGGTCGTGACGGCGCGATCCCACACCCCATCCTCGTCGACGCGCGCAGGTACGGCCCGGATTTTGCCCGGCACCATCGGTGAAACCGTCGAACTAATCAAAGCTGCGGGCGGCAAGGCTATCGCCGTGGCTGCCGACCTCGCAGACCCCGCACAACGAGCGGGTTTGGTCGACGAAGTGCTCGAGCACGCCGGCCGCATCGACATCCTGGTCAACAACGCCGGCTTCGCCGACTACGCGGTGATCGAGGAGATGAGCCTGGACACGTTCGACGGCACCGTGGACCATTACCTGCGAACACCTTTCATCCTGACCAAGGCCGCGATACCGCACATGCGCGAACAAGGCGCGGGCTGGATCGTCAACATCGGCTCAGTGACCGGGCTGGCCCCCACGCGACCGTACCGTGAATACAACAAATCCTCCGGCGACGTCATCTACGGTTCAATGAAGGCCGCGCTGCACCGCTTCACCCAGGGTGTGGCCGCAGAACTGATGGATGCCAACATCGCCGTTAACTGTGTGGGCCCCTCGACGGCGATTCGTACCCCCGGTGCCGCACAACTGATTCCGGACTCCTTCCCGACCGAGCCAGTGGAATACCTGGCCGAAACAGTGCTGGCGATGTGTCATCTGCCGGCCGCCGAGCGCACCGGACTAGTCGCGTTCAGCCTGCACTATCCGTGGTCGCAACAGCTACCTGTACGAAGCCTGGACGGCGGCCATGTGCTCCCGCCGCTACAACCACCGCCCACTGCCAATCCCAATATTTTGCCCGCTGGGCTCTAACGTCGCGGCCCCCGCGGCTTTCGGCGCTCGCCGGTTGTGCGGGAACGGATCGGCGAAGTACCCGACGGTGTTGGTGCACGGTGTGACCGCTTCAGGTTAGTCGGCGTTCTGCACCTCGGGCTAGCGCAGCGGCCATTCGTGGCATGCTCGTGCGCAGCATCATCCAAATCATGGGCCCCGTGAACGGGATTCGCGCGCGAAACGTCGATTGCCACACGATGAGGGATCCGCCCGGCGCGTCGTGTATATGGACATCCGCGCGGTGGCCGGTGACCGGGATGCCGGACAAGATGGCATAGGCGTGGTGGTGCGGGCGGTGTGCGACGAGAATCTTCAGGCGCATGGTCAGGCCGCTCACCATGATTTGGCGTATGGCCCCTTCCCGCGTGCCAGGATCGCCCGGGCACTCCCAGACGCCGTTCCGCACACCGGCCAACCACGCCGGCCATCGCTCGACATCAGTGAGGAGATCATAAACGACCTGCGCCGGCGCGGCGCAAGCCTGCTCGAATCGACACGAAGCGCACGTCTTGAAGCTATGTGACGAAAAGATCTGAAATGCACGGCCATTCCCGCCCACCGGGAGGCTCGACTCGGACGAGTGCGGCGATGACACGGTCCAGCACGGCCACGGGTCTGCTCATTCCGGGAGCCCAGTGTTACTTCGACAGAAGCTGTGGCACACGCGATCACGGACGATGACGTCAGGGCATTCGGGGTCGAACCAACGATCGACGTAGGCCCAGTGAATCGGATGCATCAGGTAAGGGCCGGTCAATCCGTCTGCGTCGGTGAAGTGCTGTTCGAACACGTGGGTCCACGCCAAGGCGCCGGAGGCGCACTATAGATGCTCCCTGGGGTGGCAGACCATTTCGTGGGACAGGGGCTGCCTGTATAGGTAGCCCCATTGATGTGTCTGATCATTGGATCACGGAGTACGTCATCGAATAGCGCTGCAACGAAATGCCATTCGCGCCAGCTGGTAAATCGTAGGTGCATCAGAATGTCGCCTACGTTGCGGGTGCCCGGCAACGTAGGTTCCACCAGAATGCGTTCGGCGGCGGCGTGCGAGGCCGCGTTGCGGAGCGCGATCAACACCTGGTCGCGTCCGCTCCTATCAGCCTCGGGAGCCATGTCGATCAGGTTGACGACATTAAACACTGCACAGTCCGTCCACCTCAGAGGCGGCAGCGGCGACGCTGCGGGTACGTTCGACGACCATGCTGTCGATTTCGGCCCACCATTGTCCGAGCGTGGGATCAGGTCGGCCCTGCCAGGTCATTTCCCACCACGCCTGCGGGTTGGGCAGTGACCAGATGATGGTGACCGTATTGGTCTGATTTTCGAACCAGATGGGCGGGCTGACCAACACGTCGCGCAGCGTCATGCCCCGATCGCGTGCACTGGGAACGTATTCGGCAAGGTACGTATCGACGAACCGCCGAGCGCAGCCGGGCCGGGTCACCACCTGGTCGATCACGAATACTTCGCTACCAGCCATGCGCCGCACTGTAGAGCACGCGGCCCGTGAGGCCAGTGGTGTTCCCAGCTATTGGGAAGCCGCGTTGACTATGAACGCGATCGGGGCCACGGTGACCTGATGAGCGCTACACCGCCTGAGCCGTTTGCCCCTGCCGTGCTGGGGCCAGTGACGTTGCGCAACAGAGTGATTAAGGCCGCCACGTCGGAAGGGCGGTCACCAGACGGTCTGGTCACCGAGGATCTGATTGCGTTTCACTGCAGCTTCGCGCGGGGTGGTGTCGGTATGACGACCGTCGCCTACTGCTGTGTGTCACCCGAGGGAGCCAGCGCACCCGGCCAAATCGTCATGAGCCCCGCGGCGCTGCCGGGACTGCGCAGGTTGACCGACGCCGTTCATCAGGACGGCGCCGCGATCTCGGCCCAGCTCGGTCACGCCGGAGTCGTGGCCCAGAAGAAGCTCACGGGGGTGACCCCCGTCGCGCCGAGCCGCTTCATCAATCCCACCTCGATGGCGTACTGCCGGAAGATCACCCGCGAGGAGATTCGCGCTGTGATTACTCAGTTCGGCCGTGCCGCGCAGCTGGCCATCGACGCTGGATTCGACGCCGTGGAACTGCATTTCGGCCATTTGTACTTGCCGAGCTCGTTTCTGAGCCCGCTGATCAATCGCCGGCGCGACCACTACGGCGGCAGTATCGACAACCGTTCGCGATTGGTGCGTGAGATCGCCTCCCAGGTGCGCGACGTGGTGGGCCGCCAGATCGCAGTCATCGCTAAACTCGACATGGACGACGGTTTGCCGGGCAGCATCTGGATCGACGAGGCGTTGCGTACCGCCCAGCTACTTGACGCCGACGCCACCCTGGATGCCCTGGAACTCACCCAGGGTTCCTCGGTGTTCAAACCGATGTACCTGTTCCGCGGCGATGTCCCGGTCAAAGAGTTCGCCGCGGTGATGCCGCCGTCGATGCGGGCCGCGGTGCGGGTCTTCGGTAAGTGGGGGATGGGCAGCTACCCGTACGAAGATCTGTACATGCTGCAGAACGCACGTCAATTCATCCCCGTGATGCACAACACCAAGCTGATTTTGCTCGGCGGCATCACCAACCGCGACCACGTCGAGACGGGCCTGCGTGAGGGATTCGATTTCGTAGCCATGGGCCGGGCACTGCTACGCGAACCCGACCTCGTCGCCGCGATGATCGCCGACCCCGGGGTGCGCAGCCGCTGCACCCACAACAATAAATGCATGGTCACGGTGTTTGGCCGTACGCATTGCGTGCTCGACCCCGCGCAGCGTTACGGTGCCGCACAGCCCGGGCCCCCGGCGACGTTATCGCTGCAAGATATCGGTTAACGCGGCGGCGGCTTCTTTGCGGGCGCGGTGCGCGAGATCGAACGCAGGCATCGTCATGAAGCCGTGGATTCCGCCGGCATAGCGCAGCTGTTTCGTGGTCACGCCGGCGGCCTCTAACGCCGCGCCGAACGCCAACCCCTCGTCGCGCAGCGGATCGTGTCCCGCTATCACCACCACCGCAGGCGGAAGTGCCCGCAGGTTGGCATTCAGCGGCGTGGCGTACGGGTGCGCACGGTCGGCCATCGACGGCACGTACTGATCCCAATACCACTGCAGCGCCGGGGTGGGGTTGTAGTAGCCGCGGCCGAACAATCGGTAGGAGGCGGTGTCGAAGTCGGCGGCGATCACCGGATACAGCAGCAACTGGGCCGCCAGCCCGGGGTCGCCGTGATCGCGGGCCATCAGCGCGGTCACCGCGGCCAGGTTGCCACCGGCGCTGTCGCCGCCGACGACAATGCAATCCGGGTCCGCGCCCAAGCTCACGGCATTGCGCGCCGCCCACCGGGTGGTGGCGTACATGTCGTCGGCGGCCGCAGGCCAGCGATGCTCGGGCGCCAACCGGTAAGCCACCGAAACCACCACCGCCGGCAGGCGGTTGGCCAGATCGCGGCATAATCCGTCGTGGCTGTCGAGGTCGCAGAACACAAAACCGCCGCCGTGGGCGTACACCAACAGCGGCAGTGGTTCGGTGCGGCCCGCGGCCGGAGGTCGATAGATCCGCACGGCAATGTCGCCGCCCGGGCCGGGGATGTGGTCTTCGCGCACCTGGGCGACGGGTTCTGGCTCGGCGGCTGGCACGAATCGTGACCGGATAATCGCCCTGGCCTGCGCACCGGTCATTGTGTGGACCGGCGGGAAGTTCGCGTCCAGCGTCTCGATCAGGGCGCCGATCTGTGGATCAAGGCTCATGCGTACTGCAGGGCCCGCTGAGGCTCGGGGCCGGGGCGTGGCACCAACAGGGGTCGCAGGGGCTGCAAGGTGGGGGCGACGCGTTGCTCGCCGTCGTCGACGTTGCGCCAGATGCCCATCGCGGTCACCCGCACCGGGGCGACCAGCCGCTGATCGAACGTCATCCGATTCATTGGCCCGCACACCGACACTGCCGCGACCGCTTCACCGGGATTCCCGATGGGTGCGGCCACACAACCGAACCCGAGCACTGATTCCTCGCGCTCGAAGGCGACACCGTGAGCTCGTACTTTGGCCAATTCGGCGGCCAGCTGGGAGCTGCTCGAGATCGAGTACTTGGTCTTGCGGGCCTGTAGGTCCACCGCCGCGTCATGGTCGGCGAAGGCCAAGATGGCCTTGCCGACTGCCGTGCAGTGCGCCGGTTGACGGCTCCCGATCCGGGTGGGGAGCAGGGCGATCACTCGATCGCCGACCTTCTCGAGGTAGACGACATCGGGCCCATCCAGCACTGCCAGGTGTGCCACCAGCCCCGTGGCGCGGTGCAATTCGCCCATCAGCGGGGTGGCGGCACGGACCAGGCGGTCTTGGTGCACGGCCAGTGACCCCAGCTCCACCAGGCGCATGCCGAGTTCGTAGTCGCGGCCGCTACGGCGCAGCCAGCGCAGCTGCACCAGACGCTCCAGCATCCGGTGTGCCGAGGAGCGCGGTAGGCCGGTGCGGCGCACGATCTGGGCCAGCGTTAGCCGGCCCGATCCTTCAAAAGAGTCCAGAAGCAGCGAGATGCGGTCGATGACCGCGCTCGGCGTGGATGGATCGACAGGGGCAGCGCCGCACCCGGTTCCCGACATCATTGTCCTCCAAAACTAATTATGCCTAGCTGTCATATCGCACTTAGAAAGATTTTTACCACATCGGTGTGGGTGCTGTCACACACGGCGGCGGTGGTGCCACGGACCACAATGGACGGCGGGTCCGCAGAAGGAGTTATTAGCGCAGGTCAAAGCCCAGTTGCGTCCATGGTGGGCCGCAGCGTGCGCCGGCGCTATGGCCGCCGATGCCGACGGCCACCAGCTGGCGGCGGCGTGTCAGGGCCGCATCGCCGCGGGCATCTCGCCGACCCACTGGTGGCCCCAGTAGCTGTCCGCGGTGATTTCCTCTGCGGCGTAATAGGTTTCGTCGACGCGCATGCCCTGGGTGCCGAATTCGATGTCCCAGTCGCCGGGTGCGCGCACGTAGAAGGAGATCATCTTGTCGTTGGTGTGCCGCCCGAGTGTGGACGACAACTGCAACCCTGCGGTGTGCACGCGATCTAGCGCTTGGCCCACGGCGTCGAGGGTGTCGACCTCGACCATGATGTGGACCAGTTGTGGGTCACGCTGATGGGCCGCGGGGCAGATGGCCAGGCTGTGGTGACGTTCATTGACGCCGAGGAACCGCACCCGCACCGGGCCGAATTCTTTGGGCAGCGGCACCCGGAACGCCCCGCGGGACCGGAAGCCGAGGACCTGCGTGTAGAAGTCGAAGAGCCCGTTGACATCGATCGCGGGTACCACGATGTGGCCCAGGCCCTGGTCGCCGGTGACGAAGCGGGCACCGAACGGGGTGATGACCGGGCTGTGGTCGAGCACGGCGCCGTGGAACACCTCGAGCGTGGTGCCGGCGGGGTCGGTGAAGGTGATCGCCTCTTCGACCCGGCGGGCCTCGGCGTCGTCGTCGGAGAGCTGTTTGAAGGCGACCCCAGCCCCGTCGAGGGCGGCCTGCACCCGCTCCAGGGCCTGGTGATCACGTACTTCCCAGCCGACGGTGAGCACCCGGTCGGTCTCACCGGGCACGATTGCGATGCGTGCAGCGCGTTCGTCCATACGCAGGTAGAGCGCGGACGGATCAGGGCCAGATCCCTGGGCGAAGCCCAACACGTCGAAGGCAAAGCGGCGCCAACCGTCGATGTCGTTGGTCGCGATGGTGATGTAGCCCAGACTCGTGATGTCAGTCATTGGTCTCCTGTTCAGATCATCGCTCGGAGTGGGCCTTGGGGGTCGACGCCCAGGGAACTCAGCGCCGAGGCGTGATAGACGGTGCCCGGGACGTGGATGGCGTGGGCCTGCCCGACGTGGACGTCACGCCAGTACCGTTGCAGGGGTTTGTCCATGCGCGCCGCATTACCCCCGGAGCGGGCGAAGATCTCATCGACCGCGGAGACCGCGCGCCACACCGCGCGGACCTGGGTGCGCCGCCCGGCCGCGCGGTCGGCGAACGACACCTCCTTGCCGGCCGCGACCATGTCGTAGATCCGCTCGGCGTTGGCCAGTAGCTCCTGGCGGGCCGCGTTGATGTCGGCGGCGGCCTCGCCGATCGCATACATCACATACGGGTCGTCTTTGATCGCGGTCCCGGTGGCCCCGACACGCTCGCGCTGATAATCCAGATGCGCCGCGAGCGCCCCCTCGGCGATCCCAATGGTCGCCGCCGAGATGCCCAACGGGAACATCGTCGACCACGGCATCAGATACAGCGGCTCGGTCATGCCGGCCTCCCGCTGGGCGGTCCCGTCCATCACCTTGGTGGCGTCCATGGTCCGGTAGCTCGGGACGAACGCGTCGGAGACGATGACGTCCTTGGAGCCGGTTCCGCGCAGGCCCACCACATTCCAGGAGTCCTCGACGATCTGGTAGTCCTTGCGCGGCAAGATCATGTGCAGCATCTGCGGTGGCATCAACGGTTTGCCCTCGCTGTCGCCGAGCATGGCGCCCAGGATGATCCAGTCGCAATGGTCGGTGCCCGAGCTGAACTGCCAGCGGCCGTTGAAGATGTAGCCGCCGTCGACGGGCTTGGCCACGCCCTGCGGCGCGTACGGCGAGGCCACCCAGGTGTCAACGTCGTCGGCCCACACCTCGTTCGCCACGCGCGGGTCGGCGTAGGCCAACTGGTAGGGGTGCACGCCCACCACGCCAACGATCCAGCCCGCCGCCGGATCCAGCGCCGCGGTGGCCATTACCGTCTCGGCGAAGTCACGGGGATGGACCGCCAAACCGCCGTGACTTTGGGGCTGCAACAGCCGGATCACCCCGGCGCCCTTCATCAACTTCACCGTGTCATCGGTCAACCGGCCAATCCGTTCGGCCTCCCCAGCCTGCTCACGCAACTGGTCTGCCATGACCATCACGTGGTCAAGTACCCGCTCGCTCATGTTTGTCGCCCCTTCACGTCCATTGGCGCACCCATCGTGTATCACCTTCGGTGGCGGGCGTGACTCTGATCCCGGTGAGCGGACGCAATTGCGGCCACAAACGTGTACCGAGGCGTAGACCTCCTAGAGAATGGTTGCAGGGCTGGAGGCATTCGGACGCGTGATCACCGCCGAACGAGAAGCCACAGCACAGCTGAAGGCCGGTGGACCGATGGCGATTCCGGCGTCCGGTGACCGGGAAACGCGCCCGGTCCAGAGCACGCGACTTCGCTACCGTGGGGGCTCGTGAACAAAGCCAGCGGACTACAGACCGAAGCAGCGTTGGCCAACCGCCCCTGTGGCGCGCCGATCCACGTCAGCGGTCAGGTCGCGTGCCAGGCGTGGCCTGCTGGCTCGCGGCGGCGCCGCGATCAGCGACGGTGGGCGAGCATCTACGCCCAGCCCACCGGGTTCGGCGCCGTTACCCACCAGGTTGCAATTGGTGCTTGCTGACTGCGATGCCGTCAGAACAGACCCTGCCCGAGGCTGCTCAGATCGCTCAATTGCCTTGCGCTGTCGAGCGGATCGTGGACCACATCTACATCGATGCCAACGGTCACATGAATGTGGTGCATCACCTGGATTTCGGGTCGGCCGCGGCCGATGCTCTGGTGCGCGGGATCGGGATTGACGACACTCACCGGGCCGAGCGGCGGCCAGGTGTCTTTACCGCCGAACATCACTTGCGCTATTACAGCGAGCTCGTCGAGCACGATATGGTCGATGTGCACGCCCGGGTGCTGGACAGTTCAGCGCGCGTGGTGCACATGATGTCGTTGCTGGTGAATCGTTCCTGTCAGCAATGGCGGGAACACTGGAGATCCTGCTTGTTCATGTTGATCTCGAGCATCGCCGTCCGGCGGCGATGCCTGCTGATGTCGCATCTGGTTTCGCCGAGCACGTGACGTACTCCTCGACGTGGGGTGGGCGGCACCGGTGTGCGGCGCGATGGGCATACGACGCTGAGGACCCCTGGCGGCAGTGGCTGCGGTGACCAAGTAATGGGCAGCCTTAGCGTGGGGTTCCTTGGCGCCGGAATGTCTGCAGCCGCCATAGGTAGCGGGCCAGCCCGACGGTGGGGATACGTTGCGGCCAGTTGTCGGCGCGCAGATCTGCGTCAGATCCGCCACCAACGAAAATAACGCTGCCGCAGACGAAGTCGGCGGGCCAAACCAACCACCGCATGCTTGCTGGCGGTGTAGTGGGCGGTGTTGGTGAAGCCGCGAATACCGTTGGTAGAGCTGATGATCACGATCGATCCGCCGTCGTCGCCCAGACACCGGTCAGGTTGACGTCCAACGTGTGCTGCCAGCTCTCAACGCTGATCTCCCACGTTGGGGCGCCCACCATATGAATTCCTGCGTTGGCGACCACGACGTCCAGGCACCCCATCGCGGCGACACCGACGTCCACCGCGGCTGTCAGTGCCGTGAAGTCGCTGACATCGGCCAGACCGGTTGCCACACGGCCGCCGCGTTGCACTACCGCGGCGGCGGTCTGCTCGAGGTCGGCGCCTGCCGCGGGCACATCCAGCGCGATGATGTCGGCGCCTTCGTCGGCCAAGCGTTCGCAATGGCAGCGGCCGGTGCCCCGCCCGGCGCCGGTCACCAACGCCACGCGGTCCTGTAGGCCGGCATCACGGCGCCTTGATCAGGGTGAAACCCTTGTATCCGGCGTCAGAAATCTCGTTGCAGATGTCGAGGTAGACCCCGAAACCGCCGATGAACAGCATGAACACGCGCGGTTTGCCCGGCACGTTGGCACCGAGATACCACGAGTTGGCTTGCGTGAACAGCGTGGCCTCGGCCCGCCGGGCGCACTCGGCGACCCAGTCGTCGACCGCGTCGCAAGTCGCCTCGATGGTCGCGTAGCCATGATCGTCGAGATAGCTGATGCAGTCTGCGATCCAGTTCACGTGTGCTTCGGCATGCAACACCATATTGGCCAGTACCGCAGGAGAGCCGGGTCCGCACACCACAAAGAGGTTCGGGAAGCCGTCGACACCCAACCCCAAGTAGCTGCGCGGCCCGTTGCCCCAGGCGTCGCGCAGCTGCGTGCCGTCGCGGCCGACGATGTCGATCTTGGCCAACGCACCGGTCATCGCGTCGAATCCGGTTGCGAGCACAATCGCGTCGAGGTCGTAGTGGGCGTCGGTGGTGTTGATCCCGGTGGCATCGATCGAAACGATCGGAGTGTCACGCACACTGACCAGCGTCACGTTTGGGCGGTTGAACGTCTGAAAGTAGTTGGTGTCGGTGCAGATTCGCTTCGTGCCGATGGGGTGATCGGTAGGGATGAGAAGCTCGGCGAGCGTTGGGTCCTCGATGACCGCGCGGATCTTCTGCTCGTAGAACTTGCGGGCTTCCTCGTTGGCCACCGGGTCGATCATCTGATCGGTGAAGGTTTTGGAAAACAGCACACCACCTAGATCCCAGCGCCGCTGAAACGCGGCATGCCGTTCCTCGGGTGTGGCCTGCATCGTCAGCTTCGGATGGGCAATGTGGGGCGAACCACCGGAACTGCGCCACGATAGCCGGCGCCGTTCGGCGTAATCGGCCTTCACGGCGGCGCGGTCCTCGTCGGTGAGTGGCCGATTACCGGCGGGCACACTGTAATTCGGGGTGCGCTGGAACACGTAGAGCCGCGATGCGGCTTCGGCAATGATCGGAATGGACTGGATACCTGAGGATCCGGTTCCGATGACCGCGACGCGTTTGCCCGTGAAATCCACGGTCTCGCGCGGCCAGGCCGCCGTGTGATAGACCTCGCCGGCAAATGTGTCTAGGCCGGGGAACGGCGGGATCATCGCCGCTGACAGCGGGCCCGTGGCCATCAGGCAAAAGCGCGCGGTGACGTGTTCTCCGGCCTCGGTGGTCACCGTCCACCGCAGAGTCTGCTCGTTAAAGACCGCAGCGCTGACCCGGGTGTTCAGCAGTATCTCGGAGCGAAGATCCAGCCTGTCGGCGACCCAGTTGATGTAGCGCAGGATCTCGCCCTGGGTGGCGTACTTTTCCGACCAGTCCCACTCCTGTTGGAGTTCTTCGGAAAATGAGTAGCAGTAGTCCACGCTTTCGACGTCGCAGCGCGCGCCGGGGTAGCGGTTGAAATACCAGGTGCCCCCGATGTCAGGTCCGGCCTCCAACACTTGGACCGTCAGCCCGTTGGAACGTAATTTGTGCAAGGCGTAGAGGCCGGCGAAGCCGGCACCGACGACCACCGCGTCCACGTCCTGACCCAACCGCTGCTCATCGCCACTGGCCACGGATGCCGAGGGTAGGCCCGTGCTGTCGTCGTTCCGGCGAGATGTCCCGGTGACCGGACACCGATTTGGTGGCCTCCCGGCCAGCGGAATCAGTGCAGCCAGGTTTGGGATGACTTGTCCACAATCGCCTTCATGTCAGAAGCCGCAGACCTCGGCGCTAGCGTGCACACCGGTTTCGAGGACGCCGCCGTCGAGGTGGAGTTGGATGGTCAGCTGCATCGTCTGGGGTGGCCGCGCAGGCAAACCCTCGTGGACATGATGCTGGAGGCAGGTATCGATGTACCGCACTCGTGCCGCGAGGGTCATTGCGGTTCCTGCGTGGCGACCCTGGTTTCGGGTGATGTGAAGATGGACACCTGCGGCATCCTCGGACCCGACGACCGTGCCGAGGGCCTGATCCTCGGCTGTCAATCTCGCCCGGTAACTGATGAGATCCGTATCGTGTTCTAGTCCAGCATATTTGCGATGCGTCAGTGGTCGCGGCCAAGCCCGCGCGCAGCAGCAGCACCCAAATCGTCAGGACGCCGAGGAGCTGATCAGAGCATGGCCGACGCGATAGGGGACGAGCCCGACGGACACCGTCGGCATCAAGATGAGGCTACCGACCGAGTGCAAGGTCGGCTGGCGGGCAAGGTCGCATTGATCACCGGGGCGGCCCGCGGGATCGGGCGGGCACAAGCCCTGCGTTTCGCACAGGAAGGCGCCGACATTGTCGCGCTGGACGTGTGTGGCCCGATCGACACGGTTGTCGTGCCGCACAGCACCTCACGCGACCTGGAGCAGACCGCGGCGCTGGTCACCGCTGCTGGCGCTCGCGCACATACCGAGATCGTCGACGTGCGTGACCTCGCCGCGGTGCAGACCGCCACCGACCGCGGCGTCGAGCGCTTCGGCGGGCTGGATGTGGTGTGCGCGACCGCGGGTATCACGTCGCGCGGACTGGCCTTAGACCTGAATGAAAACGCTTGGCGCACCATGTTAGATGTCAACCTCACCGGCGTATGGCACACCTGCCGGGCCACTGCACCGCACCTGATTGCGCGAGGCGCCGGCTCGATGGTCCTCACGAACTCCATCGCCGGGCTGCGCGGGCTGGTCGGCGTTGCTCACTACACCGCGGCCAAGCACGGTGTGGTCGGTCTGATGCAGAGTCTGGCCAACGAGCTTGCGCCGCACGATGTCCGGGTGAATTGCGTGCATCCGACCAATGTCGACACTCCGCTGATCCAAAACGACGCCGTGCGGGCCGGGTTTCGTCCCGATCTCGACCGGCCGTCAACACGAGACGAATTCGCCGAGGCTGCGCGACACATGAACATGCTCGCGGTGCCGTGGATCGACCCGGTGGATGTCGCCAACGCCGCACTTTTTCTTGCTTCCGACGAGGCGCGCTACATCACCGCGGTAACCCTGCGCGTCGACGCGGGCGCAATCCAGAAATAGGGAGAACAACTATGGTCGACATTTCCAAATACGGGCCGTGGGCGGTGATCGCCGGCGGTTCAGAGGGGATCGGCGCCGAATTTGCACAGCAGTTGGCGAGCGACGGCTTCAACGTGGTGCTGATCGCGCGCAAGCCGGGACCACTCGAAGACACCGCCCAGAAGTGCCGGGAGATTGGTGCAGAGGTGAGGGCATTGGCACTGGATCTGACTGATCCCGAATCGACTTCGCGGGTTATTGCCGAGACCGCCGACCTCGAGGTCGGCCTGCTAATCTACAACGCCGGCGCCAACACCTGTAGCGCACCATTCCTAGACGCCGAACTCGACGATTTTCACCGGGTAATCGATCTCAACATGATGCGGATGCTGGATCTGGTTCAGCATTTCGGAAGGCTCATGCGATTGCGCCGCGGGGGCGGCATCCTGCTGGTGGGCTCAATGGCGGGCACGCACGGATCGGTATGCCAGTCCGTCTACACCGGAGTAAAGGCGTTCGGCCGGCTATTCGCCGAAAGCCTGTGGATCGAACTCCGCGACCATGGCGTCGACGTGCTGGAACTCGTGCTCGGCGTGACCCGAACACCGGCCATGAAACGAGTTGGACTGAACTTCGATGTGCCCGGTCTGACCGTTTCCGAACCCGCCGACGTGGCACGCGAGGGATTGGCCAACCTAGCGAACGGCCCGGTGCTCATCGCCAGCGGCAATGCCGAGGCGATACACCAGGGCAGCGGCCCGGACCGCGCGGCGATCGTACTGGGCGCACACCAGTTCATCCAGGAATTGATAGGCCGGAAATAGATGCGAATCGGCCTTGCTACCCCTGTCGTGACGGCCGTACCCGGGCATGCCGCAGAGTGGGAAGTCACGGCGACGGTCGAGGAACTCGCCGCGGTCGCCGCGGCCGCCGACGCGCTCGGGTTCGCCTACCTCACCTGTTCAGAGCACGTCGCGGTGCCGCTGGCCGACGGTGAAACGCGCGGCGATGTGTACTGGGATCCGTTGGCGACGCTGGGATTTCTTGCGGCGCGCACCACGAGGATACGGCTGGCCACGTCTGTCGTTGTCCTTGGTTACCATCACCCGCTGGCGATCGCAAAGCGGTACGGAACCTTGGATCGCCTTAGCGGCGGCCGGTTGACGCTCGGAGTGGGAGTGGGTTCCCTGGCGGCCGAATTCGAGCTGCTGGGAGCGTCGTTCGCCGACCGCGGCGAGCGGGCCGATGACGCGCTACGTGCGCTGCGGGGCTCGATGTCGACACCTGAGCCCGCCCACGACGGAACCTACTTCTCCTATTCGGGAATGTCCTTGCGGCCGTTCGCGGTTCAGCATCACGTGCCGATATGGGTGGGCGGCAGGACGAAACGGTCGCTGCGGCGGGCACTGGAGCTGGGTGACGGGTGGATACCGTTCGGGCTCGCAGTAGACCAGATCCGTGCGATGCTCGCCAGTGCCGAGCTCCCCGATGGGTTCGAGATCGTTTTGGGAACACAGGCGGCCCTGGATCCGACCGAAGAGCCCGACCGTGTGCACCAACACCTCTGCGCGCTCCGCGGGGTAGGGGCTACCGCTGCGACATGCTCGGTGCGGGCTCACTCGGCGAACCACTACATCGAACAGTTGTCCGCTCTGCGCGACATAGCGATGGATCTGGAGGTAGTTCAAACGTGACCGACATCGATGACATCGCGGCGCGGCTGCGCCGCCTTGAGGACGAACACGATATCGCCCAGTTGATCGCGTCATACGGCCTAGCGGTCGATGCGGCGAATGCCGATGGTGCGGCCGCCCTTTGGTCGGAGGACGGTAGCTATGACGTGGAGGACTGGAACATGCAGAGCCAGGCCGATGTCCACGCGATGGTGAGTTCGACATTCCATCGGGATCTGGTGTCCAAGGGATGCTGCCACTTTATCGGGCCGAGCGTCGTGACAGTGGGCGGGGACGAGGCGGTGGCGATCAGTGAATCCCTGGTACTCGTCAGGGACGGCGCGGGCTACCGAGTATGGCGTGCCACGGCAAACCATTTCGAGCTGCGGCGGATCGACGGCCGGTGGCGCATCAGCAGGCGCACCAGCCGCGTGCTGGATGGCCAACCCGGCGCGCACGCCTTGCTCAGGAGCGGACTCGCCGGTGCGGTTGCGCCGGCCTTGGGCGAGGCGGCGACGTGAGGGGCTGTTCGCTGACATTCTTTTCGTTTGTCGCGCTGGATACTCCGGAGCCCGAATCGCACCGCCGTTACAACGAATGGCATCAACTCGACCACCGACCCGAGAACCTGGCGCTGCCGGGAGTCGCGTGGGGCGATCGGTGGGCGCGCACCGCCGGGTGCCGTGCGGGCTCGATCGCCGACCCCGATCAGGCGGGCACGGATTATGTTGCCATGTACTGGTTTCGCAATCCCATCCACCAGGTCGTACACGAATGGGAGCAACTGGGGGTGGACTCGTTTGAGTGGGGCCGGGGTCCCATAATTCCGGATGTGCGCCGGACGCTGCTGGCGTTCTTCCGGCCCGTCAAGGGCTACGCGGCGGCATCCTCGTTGGTATCGCCTGCAGTAATCCCGTACCGCCCCAACCGCGGGTTGCACCTGACGATGACCAGATTCGCTAACCCGCTCGGCGCGGATACACACGAGAATCACCGTTGGGAAGACCGCATCCTCATCCCCGAGCTCCTTGGTATTCCAGGGGTAGCCGGGGCTTGGACGTTTTCGCTGGACCGTCATCAGGACGACGGACTAGGGCTTCGCCGATTCGGCGCCGCGGACTCCCGTGGGGCACTGCGTATCCGGGTGCTCTATCTCGACGACGATCCGGTCGCCACCGCGAGGCGCGTCCGCGATCACAGCGAGGCGGCCGAAGCGAAGCAGTCGGCGTCAGCGGCCTCAGGAGAGGTCGTTATCAGCACACCACTGCAGACGATCATCCCGTGGCAAGACTGGTGATCTGAGCCCTGCACGGCGCCGGTTCACTGGTTGGGCCGCGAAAGGAACGCCAGCACAGTGCTTTCGAACGCCTCCTTGGCCTCGATCATCGACCAGTGCCCCGAGTTGGGGAAGATCTGCAGCTCCGCGTTGGGAATGGTGCGCATCGGGATCAGCGCCATATCGGGCGGGCTCACCCTGTCGTCGCGGCCCCAGGTCAGCAGGGTGGGCGCGGTGAGCTTGTGCATGACCGCCCACGGCATCGGCCCGTCGGAGGCCGCCATCGCGGCGTTCATCGCGCCGAACGCGGCCTTGCCGTACATGCGTCGCGCCGCATCCAGGGTGTCGGGGTCGGTGGCCAGCTGCCAACGTTCGTCGATGAGCTCATCGGTCACCAAGTCCTGGTTGTAGACCATCGATTTGAGCCAGTCGACCAGCCGTTGCCGCGTGGGGTCCTCGACGAATTCCTGCAGCAGCCGGATGCCCTCGCTGGGGCTGGGGCTGAAGATGTTGGTGCCGATGCCGCCGATGGTCACCAGCCGATCAATGCGGTCGGGGCTGTGGGTGGCGAAGTTGATGCCGACGGCGCCGCCCATCGAGTTGCCGACGATGTGCACCTTGTCGACACCGAGCGCGTCCAAAAACGGCGCTACGGTACCGAATGCGGTGACCATCGGGTGGCCGCCGAAGTCGTCGCTGACCCCGAAGCCGGGGAATTCGAGGATCAGGCACCGGAAGTGGGCGGCGAAGGCGGGCAGAACTCCGCGGAAGTTGCGCCATCCGGTGACGCCGGGGCCCGAGCCGTGCAGGAACAGCAGTACCGGACGAGAATCGGAGCCGCCGCTGTCGTAGTAGCGCAAAGCGCCCCTCTCAGTGGCGATTTCACGCAGGTCGTGTTCGGTCAGCATGATCTGGTCTGAAGCGCGGGTCACGGATCTGACCCTGCCACGCCTCCACGCCCGAATGGGAATGGTCTTCCACTGACCGGGCTTTAGACAGCCTGGCTGAGCGGTTGCCTGTGCAAGCCGCCACCCGGCGCAGCGGCGGGTCAGTGAGAGGCTGCGGTCCCGTTTTCTTGTTCGCGCTTGATCTCCAGCGCGATGTCGATGAGTTGGTCTTCTTGGCCGCCGATGAGTTTGCGCTGACCGGCCCGGTGCAGCAGCTCATGCGCCGGCACG
>Ga0134128_10000870_pt1 | contig 41038 bp, 23 predicted proteins | sample KB31754_FD_96462 | JGI IMG/M metagenome (GOLD analysis project Ga0134128, IMG submission 96462) | Terrestrial soil microbial communities with excess Nitrogen fertilizer from Kellogg Biological Station, Michigan, USA - KB3-175-4 | ecosystem: Environmental > Terrestrial > Soil > Unclassified ...
ACCTGTCGAGGGAGTCCAGCTATACGTTGTTCCGTTACCTGTAATTGTTAACCCTGTTGAACTACCCTTACAAATAGTAGGTGAATTAACTGTTAATGTTGGTGTTGCATTTACCGTTACACTGCTTGTTGCTGTAGCTGTACAACTTCCCAAAGTAGCCGTTATTGTATAAACTGTTGTTGCAGTTGGACTGGCAGTGACGGCTGTTCCTGTGGTTGCGCTTAGACCTGTTGATGGAGTCCAGCTATACGTTGTTCCGTTACCTGTGACTGTTAACCCTGTTGAACTACCCTTACAAATAGTAGGTGAATTAACTGTTAATGTTGGTGTTGCATTTACCGTTACACTGCTTGTTGCTGTGGCTGTACAACTTCCCAAAGTAGCCGTTATTGTATAAACTGTTGTTGCGGTTGGACTGGCAGTGACGGCTGTCCCTGTGGTTGCGCTTAGGCCTGTCGAGGGAGTCCAGCTATAAGTTGTTCCGTTACCTGTGACTGTTAACCCTGTTGAACTTCCTTTACATATAGCTACTGTAGGTGAATTAACTGTAAGGCTAGGTGTGTTTATAGTTACTGTACTGGTAGCTGATGAAGAACAGATGGGATTCCCTAAAACACCTCTATTACTGCCGACAACCGTATAAATTGTAGTAACAGAAGGCGTAGCTACAACTGGAGAACCAATTGTAGAACTTAACCCAGTAGATGGGCTCCAGGTGTAAACCCCGCTGGCGCCTGTTGCCGTCAAGGTAGCTGAGTTGCCTGCACATAAAGTAGCTGAATTAACTGTAACTGTTGGATTTGCAAATATTGTTATAGAACTACTTCCGGTATTTATACATCCATGCACATCCGTTCCTGTAATTGTATATGTGGTGCTAGCTGAGGGGGTAGCCGCAACCATGGTACCTGTGGTAGAACTTAACCCACTCGATGGAGTCCAACTATATGTATTTGCACCACTTGCTGTTATTGTCGCAGTAGTTCCGGCACAGATTTTAGAACTAGTAGGGCTTATTGTTAACGTAGGAAGTGGGTTTACAGTTACAATACTCGTTGCTGTTTGCTCAGTGCATGTACCTAACGTAGAGCCTGTTACTGTATAAGTTGTAGTAACTGACGGCGTAGCAACAACAACTGAACCTGTGGTAGAGCTTAAACCAGTAGATGGCGCCCAAGAATAAGTGACTTGCCCTGTAGCCGTTAAAGTAGCACTCCCACCAGCACAGATAGTTGCTGAATTGACGCTAAGACCGCATCTTAAGATTTTACTTTCTACAGTATTGTTTACCGATCCTATATTGCTTTTTTGCCCCAACGTATCTATACCTTTTTTTGGTGACTTATTTGCTAATACAAAGCTTGGGATACCCAACATGTAAATCAATAATAGAATAAATTTTATTTTTTTGATATCCATCATATTTTCCAAACTCTTTGTTTTTTTAAATTGTATCTAGCTTTAAATCAATATTAATCACCTGCTTATTCTTTAAGTCAAATTAAAATGCCGCACCTATATTAAATTTCTTAACGCAACCAGTTGCTCCTGTTACAGTTATAATAGCTGACCATGGTCCGCCGCCACCGCTTAAGTAACCTGCCTGAAGTTGGCCAGAAACAATTGTAATAGTTGGGCTACCACTTGTAATTACATAACTAATAATCAAAGGTGTTTGCGCGCCTGCACCCGAAAAATTATAATAAAAAAGATGCTCTTTTAATCCGCCTGTTATATCGATATTACATTGATCTTCGGTTGAACAATCTGACGTAGCAAGTACTTTTGTCATTTCTAATGGAGAAGATGATGAAACACGTATACTCTTTCTTCCCGTGTGAGATTGGCTACTATCGATTACAGGACTTGAAAATTTGAAGTGCTTATCTGCACAACTTGCCAGGTTATAATCTTCGGCGTTATCAAACCCTATTTCACGATGCCTTGAGTTAGCAGAAACTGCTGTTGCAAAAGTTTGATTATATCCATAAGTAGCAGCGGAGTATCTTCCAAGAGCGTCTATGTTTTCAATTTCCTGCCCATTAGGGTTTACAATTGTAACTTTAGATGTAAAGGTCCAATTTGTTGTGTCAAGCTGCCATTTAGACCCTGTTTTTTTATAAAGAGGGTTATATGAAGTATATATTCCATCTTTACGTGTGTTAGTATTATTATCAACATTGGTTTGGGTCCGTCCGGTTAAATAAGAGAACGACCTTTCCGGGCGCCAGTTTCCTTTTGCACCTGTAACATACGATTGTGAAGGATCACTTCCTGCATAATTACTTATGCATTCACAAAAAACACTCCATTGCTCGCTAAATTGGGTGCCTTCAGCATGAATAACTTTCGGATAAATATTGTTATTAATCCCATTTATAGGATTTTGCAAGCTAGTAATACTTGCCATATCAGTTGATGTTTGGTTTTTCCTTCCGGAGCGGATAATTTTAATATTATACGTGTCTGAGTGAGGATAATTTCCAATTGAGTCCTCAACCGTTATAGAATTATTACCGACAGACAATACCCATGCTTTAACCTTATGTGAAGCCCCGTTTAATTCAATTTCATCGCCCGGCACAAAATAACTTTTCGCATTATTTACAGGTGTACTTGTACTGTTGGTTCCACTACTTCCCGAAAAAGTAATTCCATTTATACTTATACCTACGTTTTTATACGCAGGCCCCATGCCATCATAATACCAATATGCAGGATATTTTAAGCTAAAAATTGCATCATCATAATCAGTAATCGTTTTAGTTAATAGTACATCTCCTGTTTCTGAATCATAAGCCAGGTTATCCGTTTCAACTGTAGAACCTAAATCCTTGGCTATTGTTTTAGTCAAAATTCCAAAACGATTAACGACTTTTGTATCAGTCATAGATCGGAACCTTGTTTTATCACTTGAAAAACCAGGCCAAATAGTTGGTATAGGAAGTATAAAGAAGATCAAATCCATCGCATCAGTATTAAAATTTAACGAACCTGAAACTGTTTTAGATGATTCTTCTCTGGAATCTGCTATAAAATCAAAGAATATTCCCAAATCCTGTGTGCTAACTGCGCCCGTTGGACTAACTACCTGTGCCTTGTTTGTTAAGCTGTAACTTCCATTTAAATAAGGTACTTTCTGATAATCATACTCGATGGATGATATCGGGACAGATATTCCTTCCTGATATACTTTTTGCCCTTTTGGTTTTCCATGCATGTCATTCAATTCCACATAGAATCCCTGGCTGGCAGTCATATAATCTTTTGTATCTATTTTTAAAAATGAACTTAAGCTTAACGGATCTGTCTTTTCTCTGATAGCTTGTACGTCTGTTCTTGAAGTTATAGTAGGAAAATCCTTAGCAGTCCAAAACTCGTGAACCAGTTTACCTGTAGCATGTTTAGTAACACCATTATATTTAATATTCTGAACAGTAACCCGACTGTAGCCAACGCTTGGCGATGGAAAAAAACATTCTCCGTATGGCTCTTCCTGATACATCTCGTCATTAGGTGCCAGTAAATGTGATATATCAAAAAATACAGGTGTACGCCATGGATTTTCATCTCCTCCTAAAAGTGGTTCATAGCTTGCTACTCCGGAAGATGTGCCGTCTTCATTATTATAGGAATATTCCTGGCCATAAGAAAACGAGGACATATTATTAATTGTCATTCCATCCCATTCATCATTAATAGTAATCTCTCTAACCCTGCTTCCTCCACCGAGTTTATGTCCATCGGGGTTATTTAAGCGGATCCAGGATTTATTTAAATAAAATCTTTGACAACAATTATGAAGTGGCCCGTAAAGTGCCTGGTTAGGTCCTTGTACCGCGTCAGCAATATTTTTTATAAAATCACTTTCAATAAAATCTTCTAACAACTGTTCTCCAAAATTGCTGTTTGAATTAAAACCTGGCTGGGTCCACATATTTTTAGATTCATTAAGCCTGCCATATTGTATAGCGGCTTTAGTAATAGGGCAAATTGATGAACCAGAATTATCATTGGTTGTGACCGGAACGAATTGGATATACGCGTAATAACCACCTCCCGAAGAATAGACTCCATAATTAGAAATATTAGAGACGGGTATATATCCTGGCACATATTCATAATTGGCGCCCGTTGAAGGAGTTGACATATGGTATAAAAACCTAAAATAAATATAATCCAAGCCACTCAAATACTGATTAAAAAACTGTTGTTGAGTATTTGAACCTGTAATTGGATTTTGAAGTTGGATAACAAGATAGGAACCGGCCGAAAGAGTAGATGTCATAACTGAACTTGTAGAAGATGGGGTAGTAGTATTATTAGTTACACCAACGATTTTAAACATTTGTGCCGCTTGTTTATTTTGCACATAGGCATAATCATCTGTTTCGTAATCAACATTTATAGAACCACCGGAAGGCAACCCTATTTTTGTTAAGGCCCAAGCTTTTGCATTAAGGTTTTGGAGAGCTGTATCCTGAACAACATACGGATATTCAGCATTTGAAAGGCCCGGACTAGCAGGAAGTTCATTTCCATCACTACCCGGAACAAACGACGAAGGTTGTGACTTGTACCCCCCCCAACGGTCATATCCTTTAATATTATATGATGGATTAAAAGAGCTGTACTGAAATTTATAAGGGCTTAATCTACCTTTTTTAGAAGACTGGTATGAAAACGATATTTCAGTAAGCGTTAATTTACCGCCACCTGAAAGATTATTGGAAATACTTGGGCATAAACTATAATTATACTTAAAATGCACTTCTTTAATCGGTATTAAAGCAATAGTTGGGTCTGCCTGATGCGCGTTATAATTGGCCTTGGTATACAAGCTAATTTTATCTAGTTTTTTCATAGGGTGCGACGAACTAATGCCCCCATCTCTTCCTAAAACCCCATAACCATCATCACGGTTACTTAAAGAAAAAATGGCCATATAGTTTTTTGTTTCTATGGAGCTTAAATACCAAAGTTCTTTTTCACCATAGATATAGCTTCCTTTATCATCTTCTTTTGTCCATTTTAATCCTTCGTTAAAAGAAGCTATGTTTGCTTCACAGGGAGTACGCCATTTATAGGTAGAATCAACTTTGGTATAATTAAATTTTGTGTAAGTGCCCAGATCGTTTGCACTTGGGCCTTTTATACCGTCCACATCCACATAATCGGAAGATAACACAGCGGTTAATAAATAAGAATGTGCATACGGCGGCATGATTGTGCTGCTGTAGTAATTATCTACTCCATGCGTGTTTCCTTTAGAATTGCTTCCCGAAGTATAATTTATTAAACCCGAATATGAATCGAGCGCAGACCCGGCATAGCCGTTCTGTCCAAATTCATCTACCCCAACAGCAAATGTTGTTTCTTCCTGCATATTGTTATATGCTGCAATACCATATACATATCTTTTGCCATCTGGTGTAAGGCTTGTAATCTCTCCTATATGATAGGGCTGTGCCTTGGAACTTAGTTTCGAACCATACATCAACCCATAGCCATCATTGATCTCGCCACGAGTAAGCATCGTAATCGATTGTGTTTTTTGTTGACGGCTTGCTCTTGTACCTGAGGGGCCGCTACTCCCTGAAACGAAATTATCTGTTACGATGGTATTAAATTTAGAATTCTGCTGTAATTTATAGCTTTGTACATCTGTCCCCCCTGCTCTTTGCATAAATGTGGGGTCAGAATCAATTGATTTTTCGTTAGCCTCTTTATAATAATATTTTTCGTAAGTAGGATCCGGGGCATTTTGTGTATAATATAAATTATCAAAGGTTTGATTACTTCCGTCATCATTTTTCCATCTGCCTGACTGTGATGTAACATCACTTACGGCAACATCTACTCCTACTTTAAATAATTCACCTAAACCAATTTCAACACCTATTGTTCCACTCAAACTTGTATTAGATATATGCGGATCAAAAACATGCCCAAAATCACTCCTAAAAGGCCTATAGCTTCCGCTTACCCCCTGTCCTGAAACAGATAATAAATCGTATGTAAAATTAGTAAGAGGTAAAGCCGGTGTAGTAGGAGAAAAAGCACCGTCTTTTTCCCTGTTTAAATCCATGACTGCGTTATCATATTTCACACCTTCTTCTGCATTTAAATAACCGTAAGCAGGCTGGCTTACTGTAGATGATTTTAATGATTGAGAGGTGAAATAAGCTCCTATTTTTCCATTTATATACGCAAAAGCAACTTCTCCGCCCAGTTTAAAACTGGTGGTTATAGCAAAATTTTCGTAGGGCAAAGTAAGCTGGGGAGTATAGGTTGGCATACCAAAGTTAAAAGAAGAGGAAACGCCTTTACTACCATTTCTTGCCTTATCATCAGTCATTTTGGTTGGTTTGTACGCAGGGGAGCTTTTTTGAACACTGGCACCTATCGTCAAATTACCAAGGCCATTCCTGGAGTTAAACGAAGTTCCTATTGATAACCCGAGCTTAGTTTGGTTCTTATCATTTCCTGAAATTTTAGTAGAAAAGCTAAGATTAGGCTGGATGGTTAATCCATTATCACTGCTTGATGTTAGGCCTAAACCTACTGAACCTGAAGTTCCTCCTCCGTTATTTATAGGAAGGTGTCCCGAAATTGTCTGATCTACACCTACACCATTATAATTATTAAATTTTACAGATATTTCATACCCTAAACCAATTCCGGTTGATTTTTTGCTTTTATTTTTATCTAACCCTATAAATTCAAAGTCTACTCCTAATGAAAGCCCAAAAGTTCTGTTTGGTTTCATATTGATTTCTTTAACAATATGTTCTCCTCTAAAATCGTCAGGTATACCTCTCATTCCACGATTAATCACCCCGGGATTTATATTCCAGCCAAGGCCGGTCCAAGTAGCTTCCTGATCGGTAGTAACATTTGAATGATAACTTATATTAACAGGATAACCATCTACATCCAATAAAGGGATATTATAACTAAAGTCGCCTGAAAAAGGATCTACCATCTCCGAAGTTCCCACCGGCGTAAAACTTTCCACTTCAGGTTGAGAAGGCCCTCCCGTTAAAGCCATACTGGCAGTAGGAAAAGCTATCTGAAAAAACAAAGTAAGTGCCATATAAATGGCAAACGATTTTTTGAAAACAATTTTAAATTTTATTGATTTTTTATCCCTCATATTGTTTTTAGTTTAGGAATTTGACTCAAATCTTCTTGTGTGTACGTAAATTTTATAACGCCTTTATTAAATATCCTGTCCTGATAAATAAAAGTTTTTTCTGAAAGAGGTGATTTGCTTTTGGGAAAAGCCAACAAAAAGGTAGCATAAGGAATAACATCATAAGCTCTTTCAAAATGAAAGATGCAACAGTTAAAGGTATCCTTACCATCTATCAGCCTTATATCGTCTTGCATATTAAAGGCAAAGTATGTTACCCGATTATTATAATCGCCCGGAGATGAAACCTGGTATTTTAAAAGTTCTCCCCCTCCTGAAGTAAGTTTTATTTTAAAATCATAATAATCCAGTCCGTCTAATTCTTCTACACTTTTTTTAATACTGTCTGTTGTTTCATTGTCTGAAGTTTGTTCCATGCAAGCAACAAATTCAGCCGGTTTATATTTTAAAGAAAATGTAATATCAGCAATCTCTTTTTTCTTTTGTAGTGAGTTTTCTTTCTTCAGGCACCACTCAATATAATCTTGTTTTTCTAAAACAGGCTGCACAGCCTTTTCAGCTTCTTTTCCATCAACAACAATTTGTTCGCAGGAAAAAAACAATTCGCATAATAAAATAAGTATGAAATATTTTTTTATCACTTTAAATTATTTAATGCCTTTATACCTTAGATTAATGTAGTCTGTTACTTCTTTTGTAACGTTGTAACTTTCCTGCGCATACATAAGAGATCCGTTACCATCGTTTCCATATATGTATGCATAATCATGCTCACTCCCAAAATCTTTTACATACTGGTTTAACTGGGTTAATATCTGTTCATCGTATTCTTTAGTTTGCCTGGCGTCATCCTCTTCAAAAACCTTTTTCTTTTCAAAAAAATCATTTCTTTTTACGGTAAAGACATTTATATCTTCCTGATTTTTCCCATTTTCACTTTCAATTTTTTTTCCTAACAACTTAAGGCCAAATTCAAGGCTATCGATAATTTTATTGCGCGAGTTCTTCGTAAGCGTAAGCTTTCTTTCATACTCCTTTTTCATTTCAAAATTATTAAACACATCACGGATAATAACATAAGCTGTTTTAGTTTTATACCTGTCATACAGATAAAAAGAAAAAAATCCTACAATTAAACCAATAAGGGCTATAACAAGTTTCTTCATAATTATTCAGCTGTAAATTTTAGTTTGAAGGTTTCATTTTTTTCATTCACTACTTCCAATATATATATTCCTTTACCTATTTTATAACTATTTAAATTGATGCAAAACTGGTTATATCCGGTTTTAACTGATTCAATATTTACTCCCTTACTTTTTTTAGAAGCCGTAACAACCTCCTGTTTTTCATTAATGATTTTATAGTTTAATAAATTGCTGCCGTAACCTTCATCAAATCGAAAAAATATTTTATTTCCTTCAGCTACGTAAAAAGTAGCATCCAACGTTTTTTTTACAAGAGCGTATTTATTTTCTTTAACAGATTCAGGTGCTTTCAGTCTAAATTCCCACGCTTCTGTTTTATTTACAATAGCGCCATTGTATAATTTCTGAACCTGCCATGCATACTTTTTTCCCAGCTCCAGCTCTTTCGCATCAATAGGATATAGCACACTATGCGATGTAAGATAATTTTTCATATAAATAGGCACATTTACATTAACAGCTGCTTCAGGCGATTGATCTGGGTTCAGGTTTGTTACAATTATTCTGTAATAATCAGATTGATTATTTAAAGAGAATGGCTCGCTGTGTGTCCATATCAAAACAGGGTATTTGGTTTCAATCTCATCTTTATCCGGCGGTGATACCAGAAAAAGAAAACTGGAAACTTCCGATTCAATATCCTGGCAATACTCATCTGTTACAATATCATTTGGCACCGATTTAATAATTGCACAATAATGATATTTTCCTGATGGTAATGTGTGAGATGTTTTAATATAATTTGACTGTTCAGATGATGAGTAAACAGCAGAAACAATATGAAGGCTTAATTGCGAAGTAACATTCATCCCTTTCTTTAACATAAAAGGCGCAGATACTACATCCAGGATCGGTTCATTTTGCGAGGTCAAAATTTTTCCTTCTAATACTACCTGCATATCATTTTGAAAATTCATCACATTAACTTCCAGTAATCCTGCGGGAGTAATATTATAATTATTAGTAGAAGCATTTATGATAGATACCTGGGAAAAGACTTTGTTAAAAGTCATTAAAAGAGACAAAACAAAAATTATGTTAAAGGATATTTTATTCATAACATACATAAGTTAAAGATGTTAAGACAAATAAAATACTATTCTCTTTTATAAAAAATACAGAAAGCATTTTTATCTTACATGTTAATTTTCTTTACAATATGATAGTTCTTGTATAATTGATCATATAAGATTTAAGCATTAAGTCATTGATTTTAAATAGAAAAATGTAATTCTTAAATTTCTAAAAAGGATATTTTAGATTTCAAAAATTCTTACTACCAATTAAAAATAATTTTGGCGTAACAATAAAAAGGAAATTTCTTAATCTCAGAGAGATTATAGCTATTGTAAAAATCTCCTAAAACGAGTTTCTCTGCGTAAGCTTCAAAATGAAATTGATTAACAATTGGAATATTTATTTTTAACAACCCACCCGTTTGATTTTTAACAATGTTGTTATACGCATATTTTACTCCGAGGGTAAGTGTTGTATTTTTTTTTGTTGCATAAGATACATCACCCGAAACAAGTGTAGTGCTGTTGTTTAAGCTATCACTGTCATTATTTGAAAAATAATTAAATGCAAAATTGGCTTTAAATTGAGGATTGAAAATCGTAGTATTATTAATGTTATAATTCTGAAAGTTATTGTTCTTACCACCTGTTCCGCTTAGCTGGTAATAGCTGTACACAGCATTAAAAAAAGTGCTTATCTTTTTTAGTTTAGGGGCATACGTAATAACTGCAGTTGAAATATTATTTATATTATGTGTGTTTTGCAGGCCACTGTCTTTTGATGCAATATTTTGGATAACCGGCATGTAAGATAATTTAGCCGTAAACCTTTTATTGATCTTCACCGTAAGATTTGCAGCTATAGTCTGAAGATTTGTTGTGTATGAAAACGTATTCAGCAAGTTATCCCTATCCTTTCTGTAAGAACCGCTGAATTTTATTTTATTAGTAATTTCTTGCTCAACTTTCAACTCATAACGAAGATTATCCGAACGCATAAAACCTACTCCATAACTATTAAAAAATGGGTCCACAATTTTTCCTGTAGCTGTAATTTTAGTTTTGGTCTTTTTGATCTCTGATGTATACCTCAACAATCCCGCATTCGACCTGTATTTCGAAAAAGGAAACTGCGAACCTGAATTATCTGTACTGACAGCTATTCCTTTTTGGTATAAAGCTGATTTTCCATAAATCAGATCCAGCGTATTGTTTTTATTAAAAGCAATTCTTCCGTCCAATTCCAGCACCAGGTTTTTCTCTAAAGTAGTTTGCGGCGTAGCACTTATATACGAAGGAAGGCCTAATCCATACAAAAACCCGGCGTAAAAATGTGTCGTTTCTTTTTTTCCATAACCAAATTTTATAGCCGTTATTTTCCTGGAATCTTTCACATTATTAAAATCAAAAAAATTATACAGGTTCCTTCCTGTTTGCAATTGATTTTGGATGAGATTATTTGTGGTCAGTATGGTATTGATTGTCTTTCCATAGGTAAATGCAAAATAAAATTTCTTCTCCCACTCTATGTTTATTCCTTTTAAACTTGACCCGCTTACCAAAAAAGTACTGTAATTGGGATAACACAAACCAACATCGAATTTTTTGATACCTGATAATATACTTTGTAATTTTGTCAAGTGTGGATTATTCTCAAGAAGATTTTGTGGACTTTTAAAAAAAGTCAGCTTTTTATTGATCGTATTTATCTTTTCGTCTATCTTTTTTATTTGAGACCTGAACTCATCCATTTTACCCAACACGCTATCATGCTTAGCTAATTGCGAAGTGATTTGATTGATAGAATCTGAATACGCTGCTTTTTTAATGGAAATGATTTTGCTTAAAGAATCAGCTACCGACTTCTTAATCGTTGAATCAGAAAATGCAGGCTTTGTTAATGAATCTGCCTCAAGCTTATTATAGTTATTTTTAAATTTTGGCAACTGGCCTGTTAAGGATGATTCTGAAGGTAAGCCATTCTTATATATATCCAGGAAGGCAAGTTTTTGAAGTATCGTTTGTTTTAAAGTTGACAAAGCAGATAATTCTTTCTCCTCGTTTTCTACTTTCGACAAACCTTTGTTCCTCAGCATTTCATCATACTTCGCCTTATCGAATGAAACCCTAAAAGAATTATTCAAGCCGGAAACATTCTTCAAATCAGAATAATAATAACTGGCCAAAATTGGTATACCTAAAACACTCACACCTACATTTCCTTGCGTTTTAAAATAACCCATCGGGTAATTTGCATTGCTTGCAAAGGGTATCACACCATAATCATATCCAACGCTTATATTTCCATACGTTTTAGGTATTAATTTTTTTATCAATTTTTTTTTTGCTGCGCTGTCCGGCAAATATTGAGATACCAGGCTCTTTAAACTGTTTTTTATTTTTGAGCTGTCTGATAATTGCTTCAGTGATACACTTGGTACTTTCTCGTTTTTAATACTATCTGTTTTTAAAGAAGGAATGCCCGGAACTACATTAGCTAACCCGTTTTTATTTTTAGTACTGTCAGCATGTGTTGCATTCACCGAATCAGCTACCAAACTGTCTTTTTGAGAAGAAGAACTTGGCGTAATTAATGTATCTTTTTTTACCTGCGAATACGCAAAAGTTGAACTCAAAAAAAGTATGCCAAATAAAAATATAAGCCGGATATTGCTTTTTAAATTTAACATAAGTTGGCTAAAGTAGAAAAAATTATCAAGGCATCTGTAAACCAATAATTATCTTTTAGCCTGATTTCCCTTGGCAATGTAAGGTTTTAGAAGAATTTGTATGATTTCAACAATCAAGACATCAGGCATATCTTAAAAAAATAAAACCAGGCTTTCTTTCATTTAAGAAGCCTGGTTTTGTATCCGGAGCGGGACTTGAACCCGCACGTCTTACGACATACGCCCCTCAAACGTACTTGTATACCAATTCCAACACCCGGACATTTTCTTTACAAAGATGCGTTTAAAAAACATACCCACCTCTATAAAACAAAAAAACCGTTTCTCTTGCAAGAAACGGTTTTATAAATCATATACTGATTATTTTTTTGCAGCAGGTGCGGCAGCTTTCGCAGCAGCAGGTGCAGCGGCAGCTTTAGGAGCTGCAGCAGGCGCTTCTTCAACTACGTTACGAGACATAGCAACACCAACCACGCTAATGTTTTTTGGGTTTAAAACCTCAACACCGTCAATTTTTATATCCCCAACTGCAATTGTTTTACCAATTTGCAAAGTTTCAATGTTCAAATCAATCTGGCCTGGCAATTTATCAGCCAAAGCTCTAACTTTAAGCATACGCTGTTTAAAGTTAAGTTTTCCACCGGCTTTAACACCTTCACTTTGTCCGTGCAATTTAACCGGCACATTCATCGTAACAGGTTTGCCATCCATAATTTCTAAAAAATCTGCATGGATCAATTTATCAGTAATTTTATGATATTGAGCTTCCTGTAAAATAGCTTTTGTTTTTTTACCGTTCACATCAATTTCAACAAAACAAATTTCAGGTGTATAGATGATGTGTCTAAAAGCAGTCTCATCTGCACTAAAATGTGTTTGTTCTTTACCGCCATAAAGTACGCAAGGCACTTTACCGGTGTTACGCAACAATGTTGCGTCTACTTTTCCTACGCTCGCACGGGGCGAGCCGCTCAATTTTACAATTTTCATATTGTTTTATTTTGTGAGTGCTTCAAAAGTCCCGCTTACTTTCTACACACCCTGTTTATTTTTTGCGGGCTTAATTCCTATACAATAAAATGAGAACTTATCGATTCAAAATGCTCAATGTTATAAATAACCTTGGCAAACAAATCTGCTACCGATATTACTTTAATTTTCCCAATAGACTTATTTTGCGGAATAGTATCCGTTACGATCAGCTCCGTAAGCTTCGAATTTTCAATATTCTCGTATGCTTTGCCAGATAACACCCCATGCGTACAAACAGCCCGCACGCTAAGCGCACCGCGCTCCATCATCATATCGGCAGCCTTGCAAAGCGTTCCGCCGGTATCAATCAGGTCATCCACCAAAACAATATTGCGCCCTTCAATTTCCCCTATAGCCGTCATATGATCCACCACATTAGCCTTTGTGCGCTGCTTGTAGCAAATAACCATATCACACTTCAAATACTTAGCATATGCATTTGCACGTTTACTGCCACCCATATCAGGCGCAGCAACCGTTAAATTAGGCAAATTCAGACTCTGTATATGCGGCATAAATAAAGTAGAGGCATATAAATGATCAACCGGAACGTCAAAAAAACCTTGTATCTGGTCAGCGTGCAAATCCATTGTCATAACACGCGTAGCACCTGCCACAGCCAGCATATCAGCTACCAGTTTAGCGCCAATAGCTACACGGGGCTGGTCTTTGCGATCCTGACGGGCATATCCAAAATAAGGCAAAACAGCCACAATTTCCTGTGCCGATGCACGTTTAGCCGCATCAATCAAAAGCAAAAGCTCCATCAAATTCTCAGCAGGCGGCATGGTAGACTGTATCAAAAATACCTTCTGTCCGCGCACACTTTCCTCAAACGAAATTTGAATTTCACCATCACTAAAGCGTATAAGCTTCACTTCTCCCAATGCCGAACCATAAGAAGCCGCTATTTTTGCAGCTACTTCTTTAGACGCGCTCCCGGCAAAAAATTTTACTTTCGATTCCATAATAAGGGGTGCAAAGTTAGTTAAATTAAGGAATAATGCAAACCGCTTTTTATACCCGTTTCTGAGAGCAAACACTTGGCCTTACCCACAAAAAATCAAGTAATCTATAGCCTTGAATTATGGATAATGCAAAATAACACTAAATAGTATCGATATTTAAATAATTTCGGGGCAAACGAGGCTATGACAAAAATTCAAGACTGCTAATAAATTTCGGACGGTAGCTTACCCGTTTTAATCACACAGTCCAAACTTGTTTTGAACAAACAATTCCCCGAAACACAATAGAATGTTGAAAAACACAAATTATAAATTAACCCAATAAGATGTGAAAATTTTATTTTGTTATTTTCTCTACATTAGAAATTTGTACCGGTATACCTTGTTTACACTCTTTGGAATTGTGTATTCTTAAAATTCGATAAGTGAAAGATATTTTCAATCCATCTACATCAAATTTTCCAAGTGATGTCATCGGAATTAAAAATAAAGTGTCATCTTTATTTTCATTTTTACAAATTATTATCGTTTCACATCCCGCTGATCTGTATTGGTGTGAAACTTTTCCTTCTGTTTTTATGCCATTTGAAAGTGATTTGGCATCATCTGTTGCCGGTTGATTAGGCTGTTTTGTTTTGCAACTAAACACAAAAAATAAAAAGCAAAAAAAAACTTTTAACGCAATGTGTTTAATCATTTTATAGATGCTATTGAACGGGAATTTTTATAACTCGTTGAAAATTATTATTTCCTAAGCGCAAATAATAAATTCCCTTTGCCAGATCAAATATATTTAGAGTGGTTTCTACCGTATTTAAAACGGGATCAATTTTTTTGCTTATGATAAATCTTCCTTCCAAATTATATAAACTAACTTCTAGATTATCATTTACAGGAATATTTGTTGCTTTAATATTTAATTGATTCCCCGATTGAAATGCGATTAATGTAGTATTTGTTTTTATCAGGTTAATACCTGTTGTAGTATTACAATTGGATATAGGCACCTGAAAAGAAAATATCCGTGTATTTAATGAATGGTTTGTGCCTACATATTGATTGGTATGCCAAAATGTAATTCCATCCGATGGATCTACAGACGTATGAGAGTAATCTCCCCAGCGGTTATCGCTTGTCCAGGCTGATGATCCTGCAATCCCTGTTGCTTCAGTAAGCGACATTATCCCACTGCTGTCACATTTTGTTCTGCCTGTATAACGGATGCCCGGATAAACTGTTGTGGGTGCAGAAACTGAATACGCCAGCCCAATACTTCCATTTACATCCATGGCAATTGCCGGATTCCACCTGCTAACACCATCGGCCGGAGAATATGTTCCTTGCTGAAAAATACTCCATTTACTTGTGGTTGTATCTTGATGTAACTCATACCACCTAATTCCTCCAACACGTGTTGTACTGCTTCCGGTATTAACCACATTACACATCACTGCGGCATTATATGTGCCCCATCTTATATAAGGAATCCTGTATGAGAAAAATCCATCAAGAGCGTCTATTTTTTTTGTTGTACCCGGTTGAGAAATATCCTTTTCTGTGCCTCCTGTAAAGTAGGAGTTAAATGGTTGAGGAACCAGGGAGTCATAACGAGCTATAGTACCTGTTTTATTGGTCCAGTCAGATGTGATTTTATATATATGAATCATATCTGTAAAGCCTGCCCCCCAATTATCATCTGTAAAATAAAATAAATATTGTGGAGAGCCATAAGGGGGCAATTGCCCATCAGCGTATAATGTTTGCGGACAAAAAAAGCCCCCGCCACTACTTGTATTAGGGTTTGCTATAGATGGAATTACAATAAAACCTGCATTAGGATCTCCAATAAGCATCTTGGCACGCTCATAAACTGTTACTTTTTGATTATCGCAATTGCATGTTTCGTAATACCCGTCGGACCAGATGGAATACTTTGGATAATCTGCATAATCAGATGCATCGGGCTCAAATGTATATAAGTAGTAAGAACCGGTTGGGTCATTTGTTTGAGAAACAGCAAATAATAATTTAGTGCAATTGCCTCCGCCGGGGCAAAGAAATTCAGTAATTATCCAGCGATCAGCAAATTTATCATACATCACTACGGGGTCTCCATCATCTAATGAACCCGGAAAAAGTGTGGCTAAATCTATCACTCCTGTAAGCGCTGTACCGCTTTTATCAAATACCTGATAGCTGCTGTTTATCGCTTGTACATAATGATTTGGCCCAACCATTCCATTAGGGTCCAATGGGTCATAACCGGCAGAACCATCCATGCCATCAACATTTATTATGGTACTAGCTGTAGCAACAATACCTTGTTCTCTCTGAGCAATTGGATCTTCACTAAATGGTACATTAGATGGATGTTGCCATGCGCGTTTCCTATCAGCATCTTTTGCTTCATGTTGTGCGGTGGTTTTCTCTTTAGCCGGATGTTCTTTTGCTAGTTCTCTTAAAGGACGAGAGATAGAAAAGCTAGTACATTTTTTAAAGTAAGATCCGTTTTTATTTCTTATCTCTTGCTGAGCGAAAAATGGAGTTACAATTAAAATATGTAGTACAATTAGTATTTTTTTCATCAGTATAAAGTTAATAGTTAGTAATAGTGCAAAGGTAAAATTATATTTATTAACTATTTAGTTTTTTAAAAAAGCATTAATCAAAATATCTTCAGAAACAAAACAGAATCTATCCTTTTGCATAGCACCAAATGCAAAATAAAATGTATTTTTAAATTTATTAAACTCAATTTTATGAAGTATATATTAGCTGTTATTTTTCTATTTACACTAAATGGTAATGCACAAAATTTTCTAAGAAAAAAAACTACCACAGAACCTATTACATTTAAGCAATTACAACTAAGCTTCAATGATTGGAAAAAAACACATAATGTAAAAAAAGAGAAATACTGGAAATCATTTAAGCGTTGGGAAATGGAAACCCAGATGCATACCAATGCTAAAGGTGAACCGGATTTTGAAGCTACCTATATAAATGAAGCTATAAAAGTTGCAAAAGAAAAAGATCCATCTGCACTGCAAAGGACAAATAGCTCTTTATGGTATCCGGTTGGCCCGTATAATTTACCTACTAACCAAACAGGTTATATGGAAAATGGAATGGGCCGCATAAATTGCATTGCTTTTCATCCAAGTAATCCTGCCAGTTATTTTGTTGGAGTTGCTCAAGGCGGGGTTTGGAAAACAGTTAATAATGGCGCAAGCTGGATTCCATTAACAGACAATTTACCTATTATGCGTATTAGTGATATTGCGATAGACCCACACGATACGAATACTATATACATTTCTGTTTGTGATTTTGAATACATTGGCTATGGTTTACACCTTAACGGAGCTAAAAGAAATACACACTATGGTTTGGGCGTTTATAAAACAACCGATGGTGGTTTTACATGGAACCCTACTGGATTGAGTTTTGTGCAAACTAATGGAGATGCCTCATTAATTAGAAAGGTTATAATAAATCCAAATAACAGCAATAATCTTATCGCTTGTGGAGTTAGCGGCATGTATTCTTCTTTGAACGGAGGTACAACCTGGGCACATACACTTGATTCTCTTTTTTGGGATATGACAAAAGATCCGATTGATCCTAATACATTATATGCTGCAACGGGTTGGGTAAAGACAGCCAATGAAGGTTATGCAGCTATTTACAAATCGACTAATTTTGGTACTAGCTGGACCATGCTCAATACAACTATCCCTTTAAGAGATTCCGTTCAGCGGGTAAAAATTGCTGTTGCTCCATCGGATAATAATTATATTTACGCAGCTACTGTTGACACCTCAGGAGGGTTATATGCCATTTATAAATCCATTGATGCCGGAGTTAGTTGGCAAAAAGCATATTACAATGCAAGTAATTTATTAGAAGCCGGACAAGGCTCATCGCCTGGTGGTCAGGGTAATTACGATTTAGGATTTTCGGTTGATCCGGCAAACAAAAACAATGTTTATATAGGCGGTGTAAATTTATGGGGTTCTAATGATGGAGCTCAAACATTTAACCCGATTGCACAATGGATGACCGCCAATGGCCCCACCATTCATGGTGACATACATTTTATAGATGCACAACCTTCTACAGGGAATTATTTTGTATGTAGCGATGGAGGTATCTATAGAACAACTCAATTAGTTTTAAGCAATTGGGGCACTCCTAGCTGGCCAACACTTTGGAGTAAAATAAGTGACGGCTTAAATGTGACATCTTTTTATAGAATATCCAGTTCAAAAACTAATAGTGGACTATTATTAGCCGGTGCTCAGGACAATGGAAGTTTTTATTTTGATGGTGCCAACTGGAATACTGTTTATGGAGGAGATGGAATGGATAATTATTTAGACACTATTAATACAGGCTCGTTCATTGCCTCCAGTCAATATGGAAATTTTGGGCAGACAAATGATGGAGGATTAAGTTTTGGATCTGTAAACGCTAATGTAAATGGAGAAAACGGCGAATGGACAACACCTCTTGTTGCTGATTATAAAAATTACGGGACTTTATATACAGGCTTTGGGAATGTTACAAAGTCAACTGACAATGGGAATACCTGGGCGGCAATATCAAGTTTTCCTAGCTCGGGATTTTACGATAACGAAATTTCTGCCTTGGCTATTGCTAAAAACGATGCCAATACAGTTTACGCATGCAAGCGTGTTCGTTATGAATATAATATAAATGGAAGCGTATACAATACATTTGATGGAGGTACGACGTGGAACGACATCACTGCAGGATTGCCTGACACATTGTACTATACCAGCATAGATGTGAGTGAATCAGATAAAAACACAGCCTATATAACCTTAGCAGGTTTTACAGCAGGATGTAAGGTCTTTAAAACAACCGATGGAGGTAGCACCTGGCAAAATGTTTCGTACAACCTGCCAAACATACCCGTCAACTGTGTCAAATTCATTCCAGGTTCAAATAATATTATCATTGCAACTGATCTGGGTATTTTTACTTTATCTAATAATGCTACTTCATGGGTAAATCAAAGTGCAGGTTTGCCAAATGTAATTTTGTCTGATATTGAGTTTAATCCATCTTTAAATAAAGTTTACCTTGCTACTTTCGGAAGGGGTATCTGGGCAACCGATTTAAGTTCTTTTACAACTTCCATTAAGGTTAATACAACAGAAACAAATAACTTTAAACTATACCCTTCTTTAAATAGTGGAAGTTTTAAAATTACAAATGCCCAGGTAAAATCCTTTAATCTTGAAGTAATTGATGTTAACGGTAAAATTCTTTACACTGAAAATCTAAACAATAAAAAAGAATATTCCTTTAATCTTACATTAGCGCCCGGAATGTATTACGCTAAAATAACCAATGATAAAGCTATGGAGGTAAAAAGATTTATTATAGAGTAAGTATCATTTTACTCTACAATAATTTTTCTTACCAGTTTTGTTTGACCAGATTGTATCGTTAAAGAATAAACTCCTTTATTTTCTGTTGTCATATTAATGTTCTTTCTAAAATTAGATCCGCTTGCTTGTATTTTATCTGTATAAATAAGCTGGCTAAGCGCATTTCTAATCTCAATAACATACGTTCCTGAATAATTTTCTGCAACATCAATGACAAAAATTCCATTATTAGGGTTTGGATAAGCAGATACAAATTTGTCTTGCAAAATTTTATCAATGCCCGTACAAACGCTAACTATAATTGTATGATTGGATGTATTTGTACAATTGTTTATATCTGTACCAACAACAGTATACGTTGTAGTAACTGATGGACTTGCCGTAACACTAGCCCCACTTGAGCTGCTTAGACTATTTGCCGGATTCCAACTGTAAGTAGAGGCCCCGGAAGCATTCATTGTAGTTGAGCCTCCCGTACAAATAGTATCGTTAATGCTTGATGAATTAACTATTGGTAACGCATTAACAGCCACCGAAACTGTTGTTGTGTTTTTGCAAGAAGAGCTCATTCCCGTTAGTGTATAAATTGTTGCTGTTGTTGGTGTTACTGTATATGATGTTAAAATATGCGTGCCCGGCGACCAGGTATATGTTGTAGCGCCGCTTGCCGTAAGTACACTGTTTTGTCCTGCACACACTACTGTTTGAGATGCCATAGCTGTTACTGTTGGCGTAGCATTTACGTTGATAGTTTGTGTTACCGGAGCACTTGAACCGATTGAATTGGTTGAAACTAATGTTACAGAATAGGTGCCTGCATTTGAATATGTAATTATGGGGTTTTGGCTATTTGAAGAAGCCGGTGTTCCTCCCGGAAAAGACCAGTTCCACGAAGTGGGCACGTTAGATGACTGATCTGTAAAAGTGCTGTTTTGTCCACTACATAAAGCAACTGTATTAGAAAACACAGCTACTGGCGGATTGTTTGTGTTAGCTCCTGAAATATTAACATTATCTACATAAAGAGCTTGTCCGTAATGCCCCCTGTTTTGAAAAGAAATCATTACGTTACTCATACCTGCATACGCATTTAACAAAACCGTATCTGTACGCCATTGCGTTGCTGTAGGTACAAATAGGGCGTTAGAATCAATAGGGGCTGTAGCTAATGTTTGCCCGCCTTTTACATATGCTTGTGTATATGTTAACCCGCAATCCGTAGATATCATGATGGCTAAAGTGTCACTATATGTATTGTTGTATTGAGAATAGGCTACATCAAAAAATAATTTAGCCTGCGTAAAAGATGAAAAATTAAATTTAGGTGTTCGCATCTCATCACGCGTGCCTGCTGCATTTTGACTATAATTATCGTAATACATCGATGCAGTGCTGCCTTTACCTACAGATGCATTTCTTTTCCAAATTAAATTATCACTTGCAGCATCATAGTTCTGCCAGTTTGCAGGAGGAAAGGTGGTTGATTGAAAACCTTCTACCAAAGGCAAGACATTAATTGGTGATACAGTTATATATAATGTTTTGGTCATCGTATTTCCTCCGTTACCATTAGTTGCCGTTAAAGAAACACTATACGTTCCAGGTGTATTGTATATAACCGATGGATTTTGTAAAGTAGATGTAGCCGGTGTTCCATTCTGAAAAGTCCAGTTCCATGTTGTTGGAGTAAACGATGATAAATCGGTAAAGTTTACAGTCATACCTGCACAAATAAATGTTTTATCGGATGTAAAATTTGCTAATGGAGATAGTGTACCATTGTTATACAAATCGGCTTCCCAAACGCCGCGCCCAAAAGTTGCTGCGCGTAATTTGCCTAATGGATAAAAAATTTCCAAGTCGCGTACGGATACGTTTGGAAGACCCGTGTTATAAGCGACCCAACTGCTCATCGTAGAGTCTCTGTAATAAATACCTACATCGCAACCAACATATAAAGCATCTTTTGTTCCATTCCAATAGGTAATACAATTAGTCGGTAAATTTGGTAAGCCCGTAGAATAATTAGTCCAAGTTGTTCCGCCATTAATTGAATTAAAAACTTTATTGCCTGATGAATATCCTGAAAAAGTTACCCATACACTATTAGGGTCATTATCTTCAACCGAAACCCAAGTTAGATAAGCGCTTCCCGTCGGTAAAGTTCCTGTTACGTTAGTCCATGATGTGCCCCCATTAATTGTTTTATAAAGGGTATTACCCTGTATAAGATATATTATTTGTGCATTTGACGGTGCAATAGCAAATTCAACAATAGTGTTTGAGCCACTTAGTGTTCCTAATTGACTCCATGTTGTACCCTGGTTAGTTGATTTAAATAATTGTGTATAACCGCAATAAATTGTGTTTGCTGTTACGGGATCTTGATGTATAGGTGTTACCCAGGCGGCATTACCTGTAAGGCCTGTGGTTATTGCTGTCCAAGCCCCACCGCCATTAGTTGTCCGGTTTAAAGAGCCTTGGTATTGTTCGCCATACATTACTTGATCGTTACTCCAATCAATAAAACAATCCATACCATCGCCGCCCATAGTTTGAACCCAGCCACTGCCTCCGTATATATTCGTGCCGTTGTCCTGATGGCCTGTTATAGCAAGATTATATGTATTTTTAGAAAGGCCTATTTTATATATTTCAGCAATATTCATAGTGCCATTTATAGCGTTCCAGGTAGATCCACTATTAGTGGTTGTAAAAATTCCGCCATCTGTTCCGGCAAAAATTGTAGTGGCATCTTTATAAATTAAATCATGTATATCTGCGTGTACATAAGGTGCGCCAGAGCCGGTCCATTGTGCAAACAAAGTCCAGTTTGTACCGCCATTTGTTGTTCTCCAAATATTAACGCCACCTACAACAACTTCGTTAGCATTTGTTGGCGATGCTGCAATAGATAATGTGTACCAGCCTTGTCCGCCTGTATCATTACCTGCGCTTGCCCAACCTAATAAATTGGGTGCGGTTGCTTTAGATGTAAATGATGTACCACTGTTAGTTGATTGATAAAAAGCATAAAAACCATCGTCAGAAGAACTACTTCCTACAACATACACATAAGCCGCATTTGCCGGTGTAACAGCTATAGCAAGCCTGTCAACCGAGCCTGAAGTTGGTAATCCGCTTGTTACTACGGTAAAGGATGCGCCTCCATTAGTTGATTTATAAAAACTGGTTGTAACACCATAAACTGTTGTGGTATCTCCTGGTTTATATTCTATATCAGTAAATGAACCTGCCTGAACTACATTCCATGTAGCACCTGCATTCGTTGTTCTATATAAACCGCTGGTAGTAGCGGCAAGCAAAACGTTTGCATTTAACGGATTAATAAGCATTTTATAAATCTTTCTTCCTTGTGAAACTGCCCATGTTAAGCCGGATGAGGCCCACGTGCTTCCGCCATTGGTTGATTTTAAGACACCTAAACTGTAAGAGTCTCCAGCGTCGCCATCTCCGGTTGCCATATACATAACCTGCGCATTTGTTGGGCTAAAAACCATATCTGAGTTTCCAATAACTCCTAGTTGATCTGTGTTTGTAGTCCAGTTACCTCCATTATTAGTAGTATTCCATAAGCCACCATCAGGTGTACAAACCCAAATGCCGGTGGTATTAACAGGGTCAAATCTAACGGCATTTATACGCCCTGCGTTACCACCTGTGGGATCGCCAAAAGGCCCTACGGGTTGCCATGTTGTTGATTGCGTAGAAGCATTTTGATTAATGGATCTGTTTTGAATATTTTGAGATTGAGAATTTATAAATTCTTCATAAGCGCGAGATGCGAGCGTTTTATCGCCTGTTGGGTAAACACGTGGTTCCATATAATTTTCCCAACGTTTAAAAAGTTCGTACCCCGCTAATTCTTGTTCTTCTTCACCACCAACTTGCATTTTTCCTTCGCGTTTTTCCTTTTTTTCTCTTTCAATTTCGCGAAGATGCTTTTTAAAATGCTTGTTTAAGCGTTTTTGCGTTTGATAAAAATTTTCATTCGTATTTGATAAATCAAATTTTCCGCTTTGCGCCTGTAAAATGAAATAAGAACAGTTAGCAAATAGCAGAAAAATTATTTTTCGTAAAAATAATTTCATGGTATTTATATTTAGTTATACCAAATAAAGTGAATTATAATACGCAATCAAAGATTTTTAACATAAATAAATGATGAAAATTAAAGTTGTGGTATTTATATTAGGGTTTGTTGTTTGGTTGGCAAGGATTGCAAGGAAAACTCAGAATTACTTCATAATTGAGTTTGTTTTTTTCAATTTGCAATTCTCCATAAGATGACTGCAACATTTTATCACAATCAGGATTGTAATTTGTAGTTATGTTTTTGTTTTTTTCTTTGGTAAGAAATATAAAATACGTACCGGGTTTCAATTTGCAGGTAAAGTACCCTGCTGTATCGGTATTAACTTTTAACATTTTTTTACTGATAAGTTTAATTTTAAAATCAATAAGTTTACGTGGCGTTTTATATTTTTCAAGTATTTCATTTGTTGGTCGCGCACCGCCACAATAACTATTGATATATGTAACAAGGACTTTTACTTTTTGTTGGCTAAAAACGCTTGCATGAACAGAAATAAAAACTATAAAGAAAAAATATTTCATATTAAGCTTTAATAAAAATTGCATTATTTTTTAAAATTAATACAATTTAAAATATATAAGAAATACTGCTTTATATTTTTATATAAAGTTACCCTACTTCCTTGATGCTTTATATGTGCTATAGTAATAACAATTCTATTATAGGGCAGTTGACTTAAAGGAATATTAATAAAATAAACGGCGCAAATATTTTATAAAATTTAATCAAAGCAGAGGTTTTTTTTAATAATCAAACATTTAATTTCACTAAATAATTGAAAATATTTTATTAATTAGTTTTGGATAATCACTTTCTTAAATGATTGCCAATTTGAGGCTATTACTTTTACAAAATACAAACCGCTTGGAAAACCCGTTAAATCTACCTGAACATTTTTATCTAATATATTTGAAATATTTTTTACTAATCTTCCTGAAACATCAGTAACACTAATGGAATAAACTCCTTGAGCCGTATTGTCACTAATTCGAATATTAAAATTTCCTGCATTTGGATTTGGAATAATATCGAAAGATTGTTGCTTAGCAACCAATTCTTGATTAATATTATTATTGTTCACACTTAGAGTTGTATTTGCTGTTCCATTCTTTGTACCGGTTCCATTGGTTGAATTTGACTGCCTAAAACTATTACCGGAGTGATCACAACCGTGTATATAAGCACGAAAAGAAGTACTGGAATTAGGTTCCGCTTGAAATCCAGGCTGTAATGTAATTTGATTGCCGGCTCGGTATGTTACGGTATGAGCAAGATCAACAGCGGTAGAATAAATGTTATGTTCTGTTTCAACAAATGCATCAGCTGAATAGCTACTGCTTTCAGTATCATCAATAATAATAGGACATGCTAATGGAGATGACCAAATACCTCTGCCGAAAGTAGCTGCCCGTATAGTGTTAGAAGCGTAGTTAATATCTAAATCAGTAATAACACACGTTGCTAAATTATCGCTATAGCAAACCCATCCTGAAGTTGGGTATATAGCATTATTAGTATAAAAAACGCCAACATCTGTTCCAACATATAGACCTCCATTACTTCCTTTTTCGCAAATAATTGTATTTGCCGGAAATGAAGGTAAATTAGTTGAATAATCGTGCCATGTGGCCCCATAGTCAGTAGAGTGTATTACTCTATTTGAACCGCCACTTACTCCAGAACCGCAAAAACCACCCACAGTAACCCACAGTTCGTTTTCTTTATCCGGGTTAACAGTAATACTTTTAATTGACCACCAACCAAGCACTCCGGTTGCAGTATAGATATTAGATGATATATCTTGCCAATCTGATGAGCCCAATCCCCCACCTGTTGTTGTTTTAAAAAAATAATAAGTTGGAGAAGTAGCACACGCTCCGCAACCACCTCCAAACACAGCATAAATAACATTAGGATTAGATGGAGATACGGCTACAGCTACGAGCCCATTTGTTTGAACTCCGGGATAATTAGTTGATGAGAAATTAGAAATTTTAGTCCAACTTGTACTTGTCCCCATTTTATATTTAAACACATCATGGTAACCTGTATAAAAATAATTATTAGTTGGATTAGCAAGTAGCGGACGCACACCGTTACTTGAACCTGTTGGAGGAGAAAAATATGCCCATATATTATTTCCAATACTTTTAAACATACTTGGATTATTGCCCTCGCCTAATACAATAGGATTAGGGGAAGATTCATCAATCGCACAATCATAGGCATCTCCTATACTATTTGTTTCAAAAGACCAAACTCCGCCATTGTATGTATATAACCCATTATCTTGAGTTCCCCCGACAATTAAACCCGGATTTTCCTCGCTTCCTGCTAATCCATAAAACTGGGTAATAGGAAGAGCTGTAGACACATTGGTCCAAGAAGTACTTGCGCCATTAGCGGTGTAGCCTACCCCTCCGTCATTTCCTACTAATAAAGCGTCATTTCCTGCATTATTAGAAATAGTAAGGGCCCTAATATCGCCATGTCCATCATTGTTAGTTGAGTAATACCATGAAATAGCATTCCAGCTTACTCCTCCATCAATAGATTTAAAAGTAATTATTCCACCTAAATAAATGACTTGGGCATTTGTAGGGGAGACTTCAATATTATCATCCCAACCACCTATACCAGTAGTTGAACCATACGGACTATCATTATATGTCAAAATATTTGTCAATGCTATAGCGGATTGCCAGGTAGTACCCCCATCAATAGATTTGTGAATTCTAGGATTAAAATCAACACCATAGGTAATTCCAGAAATATTTTCATTTCCATAGCTTATGAAAAGGCTATTAGGTTCTGCAGGAGTTACAGCTATAGCTATATTATCCATGTAAATTATATTAGGGTTAGAAGTATTTAGCGCTGAAGAACCTGTGGTTACCGCAGTTAATTCGCCCCATGTAGTTCCGCCATCTGTAGATTTCCATAGTTCTGCCCCGCCATTTGAAGTTAAATTACTCCCAGGTGTTCCACAACTGGCGGCACAATAAACAGCAGAATTCGTCATGTCATTTGTTGCTAAATAAATGGTATTTGGATCGCCCGGCTTCATTTCCATATCAACAAAATTTCTTGTTTGGGTTGTACAACTCCATGGGTCTTGACAAGGACCAGTACAAGTTGTACATCCCGGAGAAGGTACATAAGCACTTGTTGGGATAGTTAACGTTACGTTAAAGGTGGTTCCTCCATCTGTACTTTTATAGAATTTATCTGCCGCAATAGCATATACATTTTGTCCGTTAGTTGGATCTATTAAAATTTTCTCGGTAACATTTGTGGCCCAAGGATTACTTGGGTCAAATGTAAGCCCTGTCGAATTCCATGTTGCCCCACCATCTGTTGATTTTAGAACGCCTACCCCATACGATCCTTGACGAGTAATTCCGGTAGCAATATAAATTATACTAGTATTGCTTGGGTCTACTGCGATGCAATTAACTCCTAAGCCTGGAAGATGAAGTGATTCTGTCATTGATTGCCAACTTACGCCGGCATTAGTTGTTTTCCATGCTCCGGAATTAGGTGTTCCCGCATAAAATGTAGTTGTTGGATTTGCCGGATCAAATGTAACAGCCAAGACCATTCCTAACGCTTGATCAGCTATCGGAGTGCTTGAAGTTCCTGGTCCGAGATTTTGCCAATTCGCTACGTACGAACTGGATGAAGAGCAAACAGGTGTTTGAATTAATCCGCTTAAAGCTCTTAAAGAAGGTAAAAAAGTGCCATTAGCCGTAGTATCAGAAGAACCTACTCTTGTGTTCCAGAATCCTTCCCATCTTTCAAATTGAGTTTCACCACCACCTTCTGTTGTATCAGGATGAAGGGCATAATAGCCATCAGCTTTTGTTTGAATATCGTATAAATTTACCCCTGGTTGGTTATTGGGGTTTAAAAACCTGTTTTGAAATTGTGCTGACAACGAAAGGCTCGTCATTTGTATCAAAAACAGCATAATTAAAGGTCTCATTTTGTGAAAAATAATTTTCATACACTTAATACTTTATAGTTATTATTTTATAATTACTTATGTAGTTTTTCGGAATATAGATTTCGAAAAACGAAAATGTAAATGCAGCTGTTTCCCGCTATTTTTTTTCTAACTCTAATATTCTTGCATTTTGCTCTATCATTCTTGCATCCTGCGCCTGAAGTTTTTTGTTTAATTCAATAATATAAAGTGTAAGCTCTTCTATTTTTTCCATCTGTTTCGCCTGTACCGCGCCTACATCCAGGCCTTTTTCTTCTATCTCTTTGGCTGATGGAATATTTGGTAAGTGTTTGTTTTCTGTAATGTAATCTTCAACTTCTTTTAAAGTTTTCAGTTTGTAATCTTTATTAAAAACATAATCAGACCAGCCTATTTCTACTACAATTTTTGTAGCTCTTATGGCTCCAAGTACAGAAAGTTTATATGGATATCCTGATACATTCATGGTTGCCGGATTTACCTGGCCAATGCCAACATTTCCGTCATCGTTTAGGAACAAGCCATAATTAAAACTATAAGCTGCGCCTGCAACATTGTGCCCTCCAAATGGTTTCCAGAAATTTAAACCATGATCAGTTGCATCGTATTCTATTCCATATTCTCCATATACAGCAGATGTTGAGCTTCCTCCCATTAAAATGTTAGGACCACCAACATCCGGTACATTTCCTTGGAGTAATATAGCGCCATTTTGTATCTGTAATTTTTGTGTTGGTGCAGCAAGGCCTAAACCAATAAAACCATTTGAATGAACCCGCATAGCTTCTGTGCCATTACTTGTAAACCCAATCACATTTGCTGCGGGGTGAAAAATACCAGTAGGCACATCACCATACCAGGTATATTCCGGTAACGAAGCTGTAGAAAAACCTGCCATGGTATGGTGTATATAAGCAGCGTCTGTGGCCCCCGTACTTGAAACAAGAAAGTCGCCGCCTACTGATAATTTCGCAGTCGGTGCTGTTCCCATAGGATTAGATCCAACGCCTAAATTCCCATTAGACTGCAAAGCTGTAAGTACTCTTCCTCCGGTCCATGCTGCCAAAACCCAATCACTGTTTGCTGTACTACTGGCAAAAGTTCCCGTACAAAAATCATATGTGCTGGTTCCGTTTGTACCAAATGAAAGTAAACACTCGGTGTTGACATTTGAAGTACGGGTTAAATACAAACGGCCATTACCTGCCCCGGTAGTAGTTCCAAGATCAAATCTTGATTTCCCTACTACATGAAGAATTTGTGTAGGAGTGAGTGTTCCTATTCCTATTGAACTTGGGCCGGGTGCAACCCAAGCGGTATTTTGTTGTCCTTTAACTATTTGAATTGAAAGCAATGTTATAGCTAAGATTGCTGTTTTAAGAAAACTTCTTTTCATAATTGTTTATTTGTGGGTTAAGTGTGGTTAAGTGCAGCTAAACTCGGCATTAATTTTTTATTGCCTATAGCATATGTTATTTTTTTATTATTCGGTATTATTTTAAGTGTAGATGGTGTTGTTTTTTGTGTATGCTGTTGTGTAACCAATCTTCGATTACAAGAAATATTTACATAAAATAAATATTTCTTACATCAAAATATGCTTTAGAAAATTCTATTTAAAATAAAATATTCTTGCCTATGTATAATTATCATATATGTTGGCAAGTAAGGCCTACAATAATCAGATTAATAATTATTTATTATAGGTCCAGTAAAATTTATTGCTATTATTATATTGAGCAATTTGATTGATATCCAAGATAAATACCTAATCAAAAAAACAAATACATTGCATTTCCTTCTTGACGTATAATTGGCTCAAGTTTATAAGCTTCTTTAATATTTTCTTTTGTAAGCACCTCATACTTATCTCCATAAGCAAGCAACCTTCCATTGTTGATGAGTGCTATTTTATCTGCAAATTTTGATGCAAGGTTTAAGTCATGAACAACACCTATTACCACTATGTCTTGGGCTTTAAGTAAATCAACCAATTTATGCATAAAATCAAATTGATAATGGACATCTAAAAAAGTCAAAGGCTCGTCAAGAATTAAATACCTACAACTATTACTTATGGGGTACCATATTTGAGAAATTACTCTTGCAAAATGTACGCGTTGTTTTTCACCTCCACTCAAAGTCATATAATTTCTTTCTGACAGATGCAAAACATCAAAAAAATGCATCGCTTCTTTACATGCTGTCTCATCTTTTTGCGTGGGTTTTCCTGTAAAATGAGGATACCGCCCCATCATAACTACTTCAGCTACTGTTAATGGAAAACTTAATTCAATATTTTGAGATAAAACCGATCTTATTTTTGCCAAATCACTAACAGAAAACAGGTTACTATTTTTATCCCCATAATGAACCGAACCATTTTGAGCTTTTAATTGGTTACAAATGATTTTGATTAATGTAGATTTTCCTGCTCCATTAGGCCCGATAATTAAATTGAGTTTTCTTGTTTCAAAATCTACAGATACATCATCAAGAAGCGTTTTATCACCGATCTTATAAGTAATATTTTTAAGGCTTAGCATATTAAAAGAAATAATTTTTCTTATGTAATAAAACTATAAATACAGGTACTCCTATTATTGAAGTTAAGATCCCTATTGGCAATTCGGCAGGCATTAAGATTGTTCTTGCAGTAAGATCAGCAACACTTAATAATATCCCTCCCAGTAATGCACTGTTTCGTATAAGTAATCTGTTATCCGACCCATTGATAATTCTGAGCAAATGAGGCACAATTAATCCAATAAAACTTATTACTCCAACAAATGCAGTTGCAATGGCAACCATAATTACATTTAATATAATTACATTTAGTTTTAATCTTTTTATGTTAATACCTAAGTACTGGGCTTCTTCTTCACCCATCATTAACGCATTAAGGTGCTTACTATAAAACATAGAAGTTATAATACAAATAAGTGTCGATGTTCCAACGATCATAACAGAATTCCAATTTGCCCCTGATAAAGTTCCGAGATTCCAAAAGGTTATTGAACGAGCCTGTGGATCTCTGGCAATATAGGAGAGAAACCCGGTACCACTCATAAATAGAGCATTGATAGCTATCCCGGTAAGAAGCAAGGTTACAATTGAGCTTTTACCGGCTTGCTTTGTTTGAGAAAGAATAAAAACTAAACTAGTTGAGAGCAATCCCCCTGCACAAGCAGCAATTGGCAAGGTCCATTCTCCCGCATTTAATTTGAATACTGCCCCAAGTACAAAATAAAGCGAAGCTCCAAATGCGGCTCCACTTGAAGTTCCTATTAAGCCGGGTTCAACAATTGGATTTCTAAATAAAGCTTGCATTAACACACCCCCTACTGCTAAACTAGCGCCCACAAACAAGCATAAAATAGCACGCGGCAAACGTATACCAAGAAATATCCGTTCATTTAACGTTAAATTTTCTGACGAGATAAATAATTTATAGAACGAGGAAAAAATTTCATCATTATTTATATATACCGCGCCATAACGTATTGCCATAAGGACTATCGCAATAAGCAGAATAAAAAACAGTAAAGAAGTTTTCTTATGCTTTTTATTGGGTTTGTCCATTTTGATGAATCAACTTTTGAATATTTAGCACATTTTCTCCTGTCCGAGGACCAAGATATACTAAATCATGCTCTTCCATCCGATAAATCCTTTTGTTTTTATATGCTTTGGTGGAGGCTACACCCGGCAATTCTTTTATCTTTTCATAAGAACCTAAACGATCATATCCAAAATCAGTCAGAATAATTACATCCGGATCGGATTTAGCGACAATCTCAGGAGAAATTTGTTTCATTCCTTTTTCGTCATCTACTGCCATAACACCTCCCGCCCACGCGATCATTTTTGCGGCAGTACTCTTTTTGGTCATAACCAGGTAAATATTAGATGCCTGGCCAAAATGAATGATTAAAACCCTTACGCTGTCTTTATACTGTTTAGCATTTTCTAATGCTATTTTCATGTCGCCGTCCAATTTCGAACAAATTGAATCTGCACGGGCACTTTTATTAAAATAAGCCCCCATTTCTTTAATGAGTGAATCCGTACCGGCTAAATCATCCCGATATTTTTTAAAATTTTTCATCGGTATCTTTAAGTCATTAAGCTGTTTAACAACATGCTCCGGGCCAATGTTATTATCCTGCAAAATCAATGTAGGTTTCATAGCAAGAATAGCCTCAGCGCTTAATGCTCTGTGATAACCTACAGTAGGTAGTTTTTTTATTTCCGCAGGATACGTGCTTGAAATATCCACAGCAACAATATCACGCTGTGCATTTAATGCATAAATAATTTCGCTATACTGTTTAGAGATACAAACTATTCGCTCTTTGTTCAACTCCTTTTCATCTTTATTACTAAATCGCCCACAAGAACAAATAAATAGTGTGCTCAAAAAAATAAAACAGATGCTTTTCAAAAAATATGTTTTCATGTTATTATTTTATAACCACCCTGATTTTTAGTAACCAGGATGGTTTTAATTTCTATTAAAACTTATAGCTCAATGCTCCTCCACCATAAAAAGTTGCTTTATATGGCCCCGGCAAGAAAGAAGCAGGGTCAGAAGCAGGATTGGCATTAACAAATGCAAAAGTATAATATAATTGATTAGTCAGGTTATTTCCTCCTGCGTATACATTAATAGCAAAATGTCTGCCTAACATGTGTCTATAACCCAGTTTTGCATTTAAAAGTGAATAAGCCGGAGCATAATGAGAATTTAAGAAATTAAGAGGTTCTTTATCTACAGTCTGATAAGTTACGTTAAGATAAAAGCCATATTTCACTTCAGCATCTATACCAATATTAAACACATTAGGCGATACACCAACAGCATGCTTTCCTGAATAATCAACCGTATGTGAGTTATTATTGTTGTCGCTTTTATAATTACTATACGTAAAATCAGAATAGGCATAACTAATAAACGGGCGCAACAACGAAAGGAATTTTTTATTTTCATTAATCAGGCTATAGGTAACTAATAACTCGCCTCCCTTGTTGTCTTGTTTGCCAACGTTAACCAAATAAGAATAAAGAACAGTTCCACCCGGGCCAGCAACCGATTGTGAAACAAGCTTATTAGAGATCATAAGATCGTATAAAGCCAGCTGATAAGATAAGCGGTTTTTAAATAAAGTACCCTTCGTACCTATTTCATATTGCGTTCCTCTTTCAGGCACTAAGTCTTTGTTTATTGTACCTAAATAAGGAATAACCATTTGCGCAACCGTAGGAGGAGAATATCCCTGGCTTACATCTACATACACGGATATATGATCGTTAAATATTTTTTGGATGGCAACTCTTGGTGTAAATACCGGTGTAAATGCTTTTATTCCCGATTGGCTTTTATTTGCTGCAAGATTAAAGTTATCTTTAATATCATACTCTAAAAAATTTACACTTCCACCTGCGGTTATCAAAAAGTTATAAGGAAGTTTCACATTCCATTGAGTAAAAGTGCTGGCCTGAGTTCCATCAATCTCCAGATCGGCTTTTAATTTGCCAAGCACAGCATCTACGGAATTATATGTTTTGTTGTATGAAATTGTTTTTTGAAATTCACCTCCAACAATCCCATCAATTCCTATTTTTTTGCCTGCATAAGAAAAATTGAATTGAGTTCTTCCTCCAAAATTCTGAACGGCATTGCTTGTTAAACTTGCATTACCGGCCGCCTGATGTAACTGATAGCCATTAAAAAAAGCACTTGTAGTATTGCTAAAATGATCGCTAAAAGTATATTTATGAGATAAACCTCCACGAAAATTTTCCATTTCTACATACGCCTTGTTTTTAGTGTAGGCCGTATCTACCCAATTTTTCTTTTGAAAAAATGTTGCGCTATCCATCTCTCCGGCTAATTGCTCGTAAGAGTGGCTATAAGCAGCATAAATTGAAGTGGAGTGCTTGTCATTATTTTTAAAATCTCCGGCTATTGTAGCAAAATCCTTTTGTGATTTACTATTTGCACGGTAGCTATCATAATTTTGATGGCCATAATTTACAATTAAAGAAGAATTATTTGTAGCTGTCTCTATCCGTGTATTGGTTCTCCATAAACCATAACTGCCCCCAAGCCCTTCCTGAACAATTTTGGTGCTATTTGGAGCAGGTTTTAAAGTATAGAGATTTACCACACCACCTATGCCATTTCCATATAATGTAGATGCCGGCCCTTTTACTACTTCTACTTTTCCAAGAATCGAATTATCTATCGCATCTAAAATGGTGGTTCCCTGAGCGTCTGTAATAGGAATCCCATTCATATACACTTTATATCCTGTTCCATTAAAGTTAGATCCAAAAACATCCGTTCCATACCCGCGTATTACAATACGCTGGCCGCCAAACATACTCCGGGTTTGCATTTGCACGCCCGGAATTAAGTTAATGGCATCCTGCAATGATAAGCCCGTATTTCTTTCCATGTCTTTTCTGGTTAAGACATTAATAGATTGCGGCTGTTTTAAAGTTGAGTTTGCCTCAGCTGAATTTGCAGTTACTTCAACCTCATTTAGATTATTATTAGAAGGAATTAAAGCAATATTTAACTCCCCATTGCATTTTTTTATAATTTGTTTATAGGTTTCATAGCTAACATACGTAACAGTTATTTCGGTTGAATCATTACAATCAAACAAAAAACTGCCGTCCTTGTCTGTTGTTGCAGGCTCTTTACCGGTTATTTGAACAACAGCTCCTACAAGAGGGCTATTATTATATGTATCGTAAACTTTACCTTTTACTTGATTGGTTTGCCCAAAAATGGTTGACGAAATTAGTAGCCCCAAAAGGGACATATATATTTTTTTCATAAATTTTTTAATGATAATAATTTGAAAATTTAATTGAATAGTAAAATTACTATTGCCTTTTTTGAAGGTAATAGCCAGAATAATTTAGTGATTTTGTACTAAATGATTTTTGCAAGTAAATTATCGGGAGGTGGAGTAAAAATTTCCAATTTAACAGACAAATAATCAGATGACACATTCTGTTTCAATGTAAAGAAGCTTGTATTTAACAAAAATGATACGTTATTTTTCTCTTTATAATAATATACAGGGTAAACTTTAAATACCTGATTTAGTTTTTTGTTGAAAGGTATACTCTCTTCTTTTATTTTTTGTTCAAAGTTAGCAAAAAGTTTATCCTCTTTGCCATCTTTTACACAGTAATAAGAAATTGAATTCCCCGCAATTTGTTTTTTTACCACATCATATCTTTCACCATTCAATTTAAATTCATCTTCTTCAATCCATTCCAAATTAATTTTATTGTTAGGGCCAAAAACAACTATTACATAGTTTTTATCAGAAAAACCCTGGCTAATTTCACGTTTAACATGCTCTCTTATAAAATATCGCTCTACATTAAAATATAATAAATATCCAAAAATATTATAGGCAAAAACCAGTATTAAAAGTATCGGAATTGCTCGTGTAATATTTTTTTTACGTATTAGCATTGATTTAATAGACATTAAACGGCAATATTGATAAAAAACTGAGCATATACCAGGCTAATTTTTCTCCCTATTATATATTCAGTGAAAAATTTAACGACAAACATACTACCTTTTAATTGTTAAAAAAATAGAATTTTCTTACAAGTCCTAAACATTTACAATCTCAATATTAGCGTTTAATGAACTTCGCTTTTTGAGTTTTACCGTTTCTCTCAACACAAACTAAATATAATCCACTAGCCTGAGATTCAAGATTTATCGAAATTTCATCTTCTTTAGCATCTATATTTTTTTTCGAATATACAGCAGCAAAACCCAATCGCTGTTTGCTGTACTGTTGGCAAAAATTCCTATACAAAACTGCTATCTTAAATTTTGAGTTAAAGAAACTTGCTTTCATAATTGTTTTATTTGTGGGTTAACTGCGGCTAAACTCGACATTAAATTTTTATTGTCTATAGTATATTTGATTTTTTTATTATTCAGCATTATTTTAAGTGTAGATGGTACTGTTCTATGTGTGCATTGTTTTATAAACTAATATGCAAGCATAGAAATGTTTTACGCAAAGCAAATATTTCTTACATATAAAAAGTGATCGTCTTTTTCTAAAACTAAAAATTTATATCTTCATAAAATTATCGGCAAACTTAGTTGATCTTTTTTGCTCCATCAATCAGGAAAAAAAACTAAGATAAACCCTTGAACAAAATTATCCGTCATGAAAAGAAAACCCCTTTACATATTTTTATTTGTTATTCTTTTTGTGAAGATAAATTACGCTCAGACTACTTTTGAAAAAGAATATCTTGTCGACATTAACAATGAATTCGGTTACATTAGCCAACTAACTATCTTACCAGACTCTGGTTATTTATTTTCAACAACAGCCTATAATAATAACAATAATTTTTTATTACTTGGAAGATTAGATAAATTCGGAAATACTGTCTGGATAAAACAAATAGATGACAACAATCAAATAAGCCAGGCGAACATAGCGTTTTCTACAAACAATTTAATTTATCTCACTTATTCCACAGCCAATTCAACCTATAATTATTCTATTGTTACGAAATTTGACTTATCAGGAAATTTGATTTGGAGTAAAAGTTTTGGACAAAATGGTTCCTCTCAATACAGCGAGCATATTTTTATAACCTCAACTTCAATCTATTTTGCGGGAGAAGTGTCAGCATCAAATTACTACGACCTATACATTACAAAATTAGATATCTCGGGCAATTTCATTTGGCAAAAAACTTTTGATGCAGGCGGCACAGACTATTTAAGAGATGCTAAGCAGCTAAAAAATGGCAATATTTTATTAGGCGGTTTAACTACGGACTCTCTATCCCGGCAATATGCCTCACTTTTTCGCGTTGATACAAATGGATTAATTGTATGGCACAAAAGATTTCATATTCCATCCTACAAAGAATTTAATCCGCAAGCCATTACTGAAAATTCAGATAGAGATTTAATAATATCAGGCCATGTTGACTCCATTTCACCAGTAATCGGGTTCGGAAAATGGGATATTTGTTTAATGAAACTTTCTTCTACCGGAATGTTTAAATGGGCAAAAATATATGGAGGAGCCAATAATGACGAAGCTTGGGAAGTAATTCCAACAAATGATAAAGGGTATATTTTTGCAGCAGAACCTGAAAGCTTTGGAAACATAAGTAGAATATCACTTTTAAAAACAGACAGTACGGGAAACCCAACCTGGATGAGACTGTACGGAAAAAAAACAGGTGGCTTTCCAAATAATATAGTAATTAATCCGGATAAAGGATATTCAATTTTTGCTAATGATGGAAACTATGGAAACCCTGCCCCGATTGTATTTATTAAAACTGACTCTCTTGGAATAAGTTCATGCGCAGATTCTATAGTTGTGCTCCCGCAGAATTCATTTATTCCAATATCTGATTCAATAGCACGTACCGGAAATTTAAACGGCGTAGCAACCTTTATTCCTATTGTAACAAATTATCCCTTACAGGCAACAGACTATTGTAATGAGTCAGCATCGGTTACATTTTTATCTAATGATTTAAATGTTACTATTTTTCCAAACCCCTTTTCAAGTAATATTGCAATTTCCATTCAAAAACAAAACATGAAACAAGCTTCAGTCAAAATTTATAATTTTATAGGACAACCCGTTTTCACTCATAATGCTGCTGATATTTCCGGTTCATATTTCAATTCGGTTGACTTGGCCATGCAGCCTTGTGGACTTTATACAATTGAAATTATAATTGATGGCATGAGAACAGTGCATAGAATAATTAAAGAATAAGATAGTCCTATATAATAACTAGTAAGGTTCGAGCATCTATCAATAGCCTGGTCCACACAGGGAGCGAACTAGAGCACGGCAAAAGCCCTGTGGGCTTTTGAGCGAGGTTGTGCGGTTGGTGCCCGAGCAGGACAGCTTATGCGAGATCGTAGCGAGAGTTGGCGTTCGTGGTGCACTTTCTTTGCTTCGTTTCTTTGGGCAAGCAAAGCATTGCGAAGCACGCAGCGAAACCATTTAACAACTAAAACATTGAGCTAAATGCAGAGAAAAACACTATACCATTTGTATTTTTCTTTATAATTCTATATTTGTAATACCATGAAATATAGAATCACCCTCATCTATTGCATACTTTCATGCTCCATACACGCAGGCCCTTCTATCGATAGCCTCAAACAGCTCCTATTAAAAGACAAAGCCGACACCACCAAAGTTACCCATCTAAACTCCCTCTGCCGCGAAATTCAAAACACAGGCAGCTTCGATACCGCTTTTCAATACGCAAACAAAGCCCTGCAACTGGCCCGGCAATTAAACTTCAAAAAAGGCATAGCCTCCTCCTACAACAACCTCGGCATCATTTACTTCCGCCAGCGCATGTACGATAAAGCCCTCGATAACTTTTCCACTGCCCTCAAAATACGCGAAGAACTAGGCAACAAGCAAGACCTCGCCTCATCCTACAACAACATCGGCCTTGTTTGCTGGAACAAAGGCAACTACGCCCGGGCGCTCAAAAACTACACGGCCTCCCTGAAATTCTACGACGAAATAGGAGACAAAATACATGTCATCGGCGAATACAACAACATCGGCAGCACCTATTTCAACCTCGGCAACTACGATAAATCGTTAGAAAATTATTTCGCCGCCTTAAAAACACAGGAAGAATGGGCCGATAAAACATCCGCCAAGCCCGACCTCTATAGCATGGCCGCCTCATACGATGGCATTGGAGGCGTACTCTCAGCCGAAAAAAATTACAAAAAAGCATTAGAGTATTACAGGAAATTATTAGAAGCCGTAGAAGCATTAAACAGGCAGGATAAAGTGATGATCGCCCTCAACAACATAGGAACCGTTTACATGCTACTCGAAAAAAACGACTCCTCCCTCTTCTTCCATAAAAAAGCCCTGGCACTTGCAACCCAAAAAGCCGATAGTATCAACATAGCCGCCTCACTAACCGATATAGGCGATATATACCGCAAAAGCAAAGAATACGACAAAGCCATGCAAGCCATGGAAAAAGCATACATCATCCTTAAAACCACCAACAATAAAATGTGGATAGGCGAGCTGCTAAACGATATGGGAGGCATCCTCACCGAACAAAAACAATACCCCGCAAGCATCAGCTACCTCAAAGACGCCCTCGGCATGCTGAAAGAAACAGGTAACAAAAACAAACTCAAAGACATTTATTATAACCTTGCACGCGCCTACGAAGGCATGGGCGATTACAAGAACGCCTTCGAGAACTATAAACAACAAGCCATCTACAAAGACTCCCTCTTCAACACCGATATGCTGGCACGCACCACCGAAATGCAGGCCAAATACGAAACCGAGAAAAAAGAAAAAGAAATTGCCTCACAAAAAGAACGCATCGACAAACAAAAATTTCAACTCATAGAACTACTCATCCTTTCCGTTTCAGCCCTCATCATCATAGCCCTCATAAGCTTCCTCTTATACAACAGGCACCGCACAAAACAAAAAGCCATACTCGATAAAATGCTCTTAGACGAGCAAAAAATGCGCATAAAAGCCATTATCGATGCCCAGGAAGAAGACCGCAAACGCATTGCCAAAGACCTCCACGACAGCGTAGGCCAGCTGCTCTTTATCCTTAAAATGAACCTCGAAAAAACAAGCAAAGAAACCGAAAGCAGCCTCGCCCCCGCCCGCATAAACAGCATTAAAGAATCCGTTAAAATAGTCGACGAAGCCAATATCGAGCTCCGCAACATAGCCCTCAAAATGATGCCCCGCACCCTCAACGAAACAGGCATCAGCGGCGCCATAAACGACCTCCTCGATAAAACACTGCGCAGCACCGGAATAACCTACAACTTCGAAGCACCTTCCGACCCTAAAAAACTCGACGAATTTATCGAGATCGGCACCTTCCGCATCTTCCAGGAAATACTCAGCAACATCATCAAACACGCAAACGCCACCGAAATAAACGTACAGCTTCACATAGCAGGCAAACAACTTATAGTCATCATTGAAAACGACGGCAAAGAATTTAATTTCGATATCCAGACAGCCAAAGCACACATACCCAAAACAGGCCACACAGGCATGGGCCTCTTAAACATTGCCATACGCGCCGAAGCCCTAAACGGAACCGTATTATACGAAGCATCGCCCACAAAAGGAACAATTACCACCATCCGCGTTCCAATAATAAAAAAGATTTTATAGATTAGACGCAAAATTTAACAATTACAAAACAAGCATGGCCGCAAAAAGCATACAACTAATGATAGTAGATGACCATCAGATCGTGATCGATGGCATTAAATCATCCTTAGAAGAATATGCCGATATCACTGTGATAGCCGAAGCCCTCAACGGAAAAGAAGCCCTTGATAAATTAGCCCGCCAGCAAGCCGATATTATTTTAATGGATGTAGACATGCCTGTAATGAACGGCTACGAAACCACCTGCGAAATAGTAAGCCGTTACCCCGGCGTAAAGATCATCACACTAACCATGTTCAACGAAAAATCGTTGATCAACAAAATGCTCGATGCCGGCGTATCAGGCTACCTCCTTAAATCCGTTGGCAAAGAAGAACTATACCGTGCCATAAAACAAGTATACGACAACAAACAATACCTGGGTGGCGATATTGCCCTGTCCATTGCCAAGCCAGAGTATAAAGACATCCTTTCCAAACAAAACAAGATCACCCCCATCACCCCCCTTTCAACCCGCGAGATCGAAATACTTCAGTTCATCGCCCAGGGCCTTTCCAATACCGAAATAAGCCAAAAGCTCTTCATCAGCTCGCGCACCGTTGATAACCACCGCACCAACATCATGAAAAAACTAAACGTGCACAACATCGCCGGCATCATCCGCTACGCCATCCAGAATAATATTATAGAATAACACTCCCTACCTACCTACTCCCTTCTCCTTACAGGAAATGCGAAGCATTCGATGCTACAAATAAAACAGCTATAAAAAAGCAGCATCAAAAGGGCCGGGGATGAGGTCGCAAACCGCACAATCGCATCATCAAACCACACAATCGGGTTATAACAACTCACACTCGGGTTATACACCCACACAATCGGGTTATACACCCACACAATCGGGTTGTACAATGTTAAAATTTAATATTTAACTAATTTTTACGGATTAAGGTCACCTAATTCTGGGGCAAGCGTCCACAGGGGCAAGCGTAAAGAAAAAGCTCAGTGAGCTTTTTTAGCGAGCAGCCGGCTTGTAGGGATGGAAAACTGGAGCAAAGATAGCCCGAGCAGGGCAGCCTGTGCGAGATCGTAGCGAGAGTTGGCGTTCGTGGTGCACTTTCTTTGCTTCGTTTCTTTGGGCAAGCAAAGCATTGCGAAGCACGCAGCGAAACCATTTAAAAACTAAAACATTGAGCTAAAT
>Ga0134128_10000871_pt1 | contig 41035 bp, 38 predicted proteins | sample KB31754_FD_96462 | JGI IMG/M metagenome (GOLD analysis project Ga0134128, IMG submission 96462) | Terrestrial soil microbial communities with excess Nitrogen fertilizer from Kellogg Biological Station, Michigan, USA - KB3-175-4 | ecosystem: Environmental > Terrestrial > Soil > Unclassified ...
CCGAGATTGCGCCATTGCGTGTAGCCGAGCACGTCGACGGCCAGACGAGGCGTCCAGCTCGTGAATGCGCCGGCGACTCCGGTCCAGACGATCGCCCACAAGCACGGACGCAAGGCTCGCGGCGCGCGCTCGCCGATGACCGCGCCGAGATAACCGATGAGAGCCCAATTGAGACCGAGAACGAAAGCCAGAGCCGCAAGGGCGCACAGCGCGACGAAAGGCGGAATTTGAGCGAACCGGCACGTCGCGTAGATCCAATGCAGGACAGCGACGTGATAGCCGAATCCCGCCGCCAGCCCCGCGGCCGCGGCGTAGCGGCGCGAGCGCCCCTCGTTGGCGAACAGGAAGAAGGGGACGAGCCCGACCCACCCGAACGCCCAGAGGCCCGCTCGCGGCAGGGCCAAGCCCGCGAGCGCGCCCCCGACGGCGGCGCCGATCAGGCCTGCCCGGCTCCGTGGCATTTCTTGAACTTCTTGCCGGACCCGCAGAAGCAGGGATCGTTGCGCCCGATCTTCTGGATGTCGGGCAGCGCCTTGACGGCCGCGCCCCCGCCGGACAGCACGCCGCGGCCGACCGCCGCCGGCCTCGCCGGCGGCGCGGGCGGCTCCGGAAGCCCCGTCGCGGGGTCGTTGCGCATCCCGTCGGGCTGAGGCTCGCCCGCCGGAGGCGTTTCCGGGATCGACGGAGGCGGCGGCGCCTTGGGCGCCTCGACGCGGAAGACGTACTCGACCGTCGACTCGCGGATGCGGTCGATCATCGCGATCAGCATCTCCGCGGATTCCTTCTGGTACTCGAGCTTCGGGTCCTTCTGCCCGTACGCGCGCAGGAAGATCGCCTTCTTGAGGTGATCGAGGTCGTAGAGGTGGCCCTTCCAGGCCTTGTCGATCATCTGGAGAAGGATCATCTTCTCGACTTCCTTGAAGTCGTAGCCGGAGAACTCCGCCGGGCGGCGCGCGTAGATGTCCAGCGCCGCCTTGGTCAGCTCCGTCTTGAGCTTCTCGGTCGTGAGCCCGTTGAGGTCGTCCTTCGACGGCGCCCACTCCAGGCCGAACGTGCGCTCGAGGTAGCCGGAGAGCGACGCGATGTCCCACTCGTGCGCGTCGTCCTTGCCCGCCGAGGCGATCTCGACCTCGGAGGCGACGTCCTCCTTGATCATCGCGAGGATCTGCGGGCTCACCGACGTTCCGAACAGCACGTTGTCGCGCAGCTTGTAGACCACCTCGCGCTGCTTGTTCATCACGTTGTCGTAGTCGAGCAGCTGCTTGCGGATGTCGAAGTTGTGCGTCTCGACGCGCCCCTGCGCGTTCTCGATCTGGTAGCTGACCAGGCCGGACTCGATGACCTCGCCCTCCTGCATGCCCAGCCGCTCCATCAGCGGCGCGATCTTGTCCGAGCCGAACAGCCGCATCAGCTCGTCGTCGAGCGCGAGGAAGAACTGCGTCGTGCCCGGGTCGCCCTGGCGCGCGCAGCGGCCGCGCAGCTGGTTGTCGATGCGGCGCGACTCGTGGCGCTCGGTGCCGAGCACGTGCAGGCCGCCGAGCTGCTTGACGACCTCGTACTCGGCGGGATCCTGAGGGTTGCCCCCCAGCAGGATGTCCGTGCCGCGGCCGGCCATGTTGGTCGCGATGGTGACCGCGCCCTTGTGGCCCGCCTGCGAGATGATCTGCGCCTCCATCTCGTGATACTTCGCGTTGAGGACCTGGTGCGGGATGCCCTGGCCGCGCAGCATCGCGGCGAGCTTCTCCGACTTCTCGATGGAGCGCGTGCCGACCAGCACCGGCCGGCCGATCTTCCACAGCTCCCGGATCTGCTCCACGATCGCGTTGAACTTCTCGCGCTCGGACTTGTAGACCTGGTCCGGCAGGTCCTTGCGCGCGATCGTACGGTTCGTCGGGATCTCGCGCACGTCCATGTTGTAGATCTCGAGGAACTCGTCCTCTTCCGTCATCGCCGTTCCGGTCATGCCCGAGCGCTTCTTGTAGATCTTGAAGAAGTTCTGGAACGTGATCGTCGCCAGCGTCTGGTTCTCCTCCTTCGGCGGGAGGTTCTCCTTCGTCTCGACGGCTTGATGCAGGCCGTCGGACCAACGACGCCCCGGCATCAGGCGGCCGGTGAATTCGTCGACGATGATGCATTCGCCGTCTTTGACCACGTACTCGACGTCGCGCTTGTAGAGGAAGTGCGCTCGGAGAGCTTGAGTGATGTGGTGGACCCATTCGCCTTCCAGGTCGTCGTAAAGGTTCTTCAGCCCGAGCAGGGCTTCGCACTTGTTGATGCCCTCTTCCGTCAGCACCGCCGTGTGATTCTTTTCGTCCACGATAGCGTCCCAGCCGATGGTCAGGTCGGTCTCGGTGTATTTCGCTTGGATCTCTTCCTCTTCGGTGATCAGCCGCACCTTGAGATGAGGGATCAGTCGATTGACGATGGCATACCGCTCCGTCGACTTCTCGGCCGCGCCGGAGATGATCAGCGGCGTGCGCGCCTCGTCGATGAGGATCGAGTCGACCTCGTCGATGATGGCGTAATACAGAGGACGCAGGACGCGATCCTCTTTGCGCACCACCATGTTGTCGCGCAGGTAGTCGAAGCCGATCTCGTTGTTGGTGACGTAGGTGATGTCGCAGTTGTACGCGGCCTGGCGCTCCTGGTTGGAGACGTCGTGCTGGACCACGCCGACCGTGAGGCCCAGGAACTTGTAGACCGGTCCCATCCACTCGCTGTCGCGCTTGGCCAGGTAGTCGTTGACCGTCACCACGTGCACGCCCTTGCCGACGAGCGCGTTCAGGTAGGCCGGAGCCGTCGCGACGAGGGTCTTACCCTCGCCGGTGCGCATCTCGGCGATCGAACCGTTGTGCAGCACCATGCCGCCCAGGAACTGGACGTCGAAGTGGCGCAGGCCGATGGCGCGCCGGCCGGCCTCGCGGCACATCGCGAAGGCCTCGGGCAGGTAGTCGTTGAGGATCTCGATCTCGGCTTCCTTGCGCTTCTCGCGGTACTCGTCGTCGTTCGTCGGGATGTCGCAAGCGGCGATGCGCTCCTGGATCTCCGCGCGGAGCTCGGCGGTGCGCTTGGGGAAGGCCTCGTCGGGCCAGGCTTTGACCGTCTCGTCGAGCGCGTTGATCTTCTCCAGCATGGGGCGATAGCGCTTCAAGGTCCGCTGGCTGGCGGAGCCGAAAATCTTCTCGAAAGTCTTCTTGATCATGGGGAAACCTCAGGGTAGCAATTTTGACGGCGACGGCCGGACGACGCTGGCTGCTACGCGGAGGCGGGAGGGCCGCGGGAGAGGGAGCCCGGCGCGGAGCCGGGCCGGCGGACGGCGGCGGGAGCCGCCGGGACGGAGGAAAACGCGAGCGTCAAGGGCGCGAAAGACCGGGACGCGAGAGCGGACGGGAGCGGCGCGGAGCGGCGCGCCTCGAAGCGGACGAAGCCCGCGCGCACGAGAGCCAGCGCGGCCGGAGCCGACGGGCTGGAGCGGACGATCCCGGCGGAGGCGTCCAGGACCTCGGGCGCGCGCGGCGCGTCGGAAGCGGCGGTAGCGCCCGCGGCGGACAGGCCGGCGCAGGCGATCAGGACGCCGAAGCCGAGGCGCAGGGCGGCGTCCAAGAACCGGGTCATGGCACCAGTGTACTCCAGCCGGGCCGATCAATCAAGGGCCGCCGAGGGCCCAGAGCCCGGGACCCATCGGCCCATGCGGAGAGCTCTCTCGGCCCCTACCCTCTCAAGGCATGAAGATCGGCCGGTTCATGGGTCCGACTCTCGCCCTGATTCTCGCGGCGGCGGGGCCGCTCGCTTCGCGAGCGGCCCTCGTCGAGCGCGCCGTCCCGGCGATCCCGTCCGCCCCGGCCGCCTCCCTGTCGGCGGGAGCCGTCGGGGCCGCCCTCGCGCCGCAGTCCGCCGCCCCGCTCGCGGCGGCGAGCGCGTTCTCCCCGGCGCCGCTCGCGCCGTCCTTGAAGATCGACGCGGCCGCCGTCGCCGCGGCGGCGCTCCCGGCCGCATCGATCCCCGCGGCTCCGGCGGGCGCCGGCGCCGCGGCCGCTCCGGCGCCCGCGCCGGCCGACGACGCGGCTCTCGCCCAGAGAAAGCGCCAGATCGCGCTGCGGTACGCGCAGCAGATCCTCGACGGCCTGACGTCGCGGGCCGCCGATCGTTCCGGCGAGCTCGACGCCCGCGCGCTGCCCGCCGGCCGCGTCGCCGAGCTGGGCCGCGCGATCCTGCAGAAAGACGACGCTCTGCGTCCGCTTCGCGCGACCGCCGCTTCCGCGGCCGGCAACGAAGCCATGATCGGCCAGGTGCTCCGCGAGCTCGCCGCGCCCCGCGGCCTCGAGAGCGCGCTGTACTCGCTGGCGGAAGGTCTGCGGCGCGCGTATGAAGGCCCTCTGCCCTCCGGGCCGCGCGCGGAGGTCTCGCGCGTCCTGCACTCCACGTCGCGCGAATTCCTGGCTCGAGTCGCGGCGGAAGACGATCTCCCGGAATCGGTCCGCGGCGTCGCGGCGAAGGCCTCCGGCTACTTCGAGGACGACCGAATGCTCGCCGCCGTCGCATGGGAGCGGCAGGAGAAGACGCGCATCGCGGAGGGACGCGCGGCGCTCCTCGCGGAGCGAATCGAGGATCGCTCCGGCAAGGTGCAGGGCCGCAGCGCGTTCAACGCCTCCGGCGGCTGGCATCCCCCGGCGTCCGCCGCCGCGGTTCCGCTGCGCGCCGGCGAGTCCGTCGCGAAATGGACGACCTCGATGAACGAGGTCTCGAAGAGAATCCGCGAGGCACGCGCCCTCTTCGAGCTCGCGCGCGCCCGCCGCGACGCGGCCAAGCGCCTGCGTCTCTCGCGCGCCGGCCGCGAGCGCGAGGCGCTGCGCTGGAAGAAGGCCGCGAGCGATTATGCGCGAGCGCTCGACCGCCAGGAGGACGTCGTCAGCCGGATCATGAACAACTCCGTGACGCGGAGCTTCTCCTCGATCGACGTCCGCGGCCGTCCTTTGCGCGTGCCGGACCACCCGGGCCTCTCCTTCCGCGAGGTGGAGGGCGGCTACCGCGTCGAGGCGCGCTTCGTGACGTCCATCGACGACCCCGCGGTGATCGACGCCTTCCGCCGCTCCATCGAGAGCTATTGGTCCGGACGATTCCAGGAGGACGGCCGCGAGAGGACGTTCGAGACGCGCGTCTCCGTGCGCGTCCTCGCCGCCGGAGAGCCCGCGCCCTCCGACGCCCTGCGGCTGATCGAGAGCGGCCGGACGAACTCCTTCGCCGGCGGCGATCAGATCGCGCTGGCCCGGACGTTCGAGTTCCACACGCCCGCCCACGAGTTCGGGCACGTCCTGGGGCTGCCCGACGAGTATGTCAGCGAATACGCGCCCGAGGCCATGGCCGTCCGCCACGAGCAGGACGGAACGAGCCTCATGGCCAGCCCCGGCGGACTGGTCCTGGACCGCCACTTCGCGGAAGCGGCGAGGCTCCTGAAGCTCGCCGCCGCGGGCCCCTCTATCTCAGCCGCGCGCTGACGATCTCGTCGCCGGGCTCGATCAAGTCGAGGACGTCCTGGCCCGCCACGACCTGGCCGAAGGCCGTGTAGCGCCCGTCGAGGTGCGGCGTCGGCACCAAGCTGATGAACAGCTGACAGCCCCCCGTGTCCTTGCCGGCTTTCGGCATGCCGACGGTTCCGCGCTCGAAGTGCAGCGGATTGATCTCGTCCGCCAAGCGCCAGCCGTCGTCGCCCCAGCCGGAGCCGCGCGGGTCGCCGCCCTGGATCACGAAGGCCGTGACCACGCGGTGCCACGTCAGGCCGTCGTACAGCTTGCGCTTGACGCTGTCGACGAACGCCGCGACGTGGTTGCCGGCGTCGGCTGCCGAGGCGAGCGCGATCGTGAAGCTCCCCTTCTCGGTCGTGAACACGACCTCGGGAGGCTTCTTGAGGAAGCGATACGTACGCGGCTTGTCGGCGAACTCGGGCAGGCGCTCGAGGGCTTTCTTGATCTCGTCGGCGCGGTCGGGGTGCTTGGCCGCGACGGCCTGCAGCGCCTTGCGCAGGTCCTCGCGCAGTTCGGCCTCGTCGGACTTGCGCACGCGCTCGAGGGCCGAGAGCAGGCCGTCGAGAGAAGACGTGGAGGCTCGCACCGTCGCCGCGTCGATGGCGGTGCCGAGCAGCTCGAGCGGCGCCTTCGGGTCGCGCAGCACGCGGTCGAGGACGCCGTCGACCGGCGCGGTCGAGCCGGCGAGCGTCTCGAGCGCCTGCGCGGCCACGCGCGGGTCGCGGTCCTGGATCCCGTCGTTGAGGATCTGGAAGGCTCCCGGCAGGAGACCGGAGGCCTCGTAGGCGGAGGCGCGGATCCACCAACGCGGGTCCTGGCGCGCTTTGACGAGCTCGGGCACGGCGGACTGGCCCTTCAACCGGGCCAGGGCGAGCAGCGCGCGGGCCGGCGCGAGCGTGCCGGAGCTCGCGAGCACCCGCTCCGCGAGCGGCGCGAAGCGCTCCGCGTTCCCCGAGGCGGCGGCGGCGTCGGCGGCGGCCGCGCGCACGTGCGGGGACGCGTCGAGAAAGACGGCGTCGGGGATCTTGTCCCAGGCCTTCGCCGCCGAAAACGCGGCGACGGCCTCCGCGCGGACGTAGACGTCCGGATCGGACAGGCGCGCGGCGTCGGGCGCCTTCTCCAGCTTGGCGAGCGCGCGGACCGCGAACAGGCGCGCGCGCCAGTCGGCGTCGCCCTGGGCGGCCGCCAACGGGACGGCGGCGCGCGGCTCCGGCCAGCGCGAGAAGGCGTAGTCGGCGCGCCAGCGCACCTCGGGGTCGGCGTCCGCGGAGAGCAGGGCGAGGCGGGTGACGGCCGCGGTCGAGTACTCCGGCACGCGCTTGAGCAGGCGCTGGCGGAACAGCGCGAGCGCCGCCTCGCCGCGCACGCCCGGATCCGCGTCGGTCGCGGCGGAGAGCAGGAAGGACTCGGCGTCGGGGCCGCCGACCTTGCCGAGGGCCTCGACGGCCGCGCGCCGCGCGCGGACGTCCGCGTCGGAGACCGCGGGGAACAGCGCCTGCGCGGCGGCGGTCCGGGTCAGGCCGGCGATGGCGGGCTCGGCGCCGCCCTGCGCCTCGACCATGCCGAGCTGGCCCAGCGTGAAGGCGGCCTCGGCGCGGACCCCGGGGTCCGGATCCTGCAGGGCGCGCAAGGACGGCGCGGCGCTCGCGGGCGGCGCGATCAGCACCGAGAGCGAAGCGATCGTGGCGGCCAGCAGGGCATGGAGCGGCATCGCCGGATTATATATCCTTCAAGGAGCGATGAAACGCCTGATCCTGCTGGCCGCGTGCGCCGCCGCCGTCGTCGCCGGCTGCGTGTCGGTGGAGCCCATGCCCGATCCGCGCGGGGCGCTGGGACGGACCCAGCGGCTGGTCGTCGCGGTGTATCCGTCGCCGGGACCGTGGATCATCGGCTCGGCCGACTCGAAAGCGGAGGCCGCCGCGAAGATCTCGCCGCTGGGCTTCCTCGTGCAGACCGCCGAGAACGAGCACACCAACTCGGTCTCCAAGAACCTCCAGCAGTACCTGCCGCGCCCGCGCCTGGGCGAGATGACGCAGAACGCCCTGATGGAGGCCCTGGTCGCGGCGCGCTCCTCCACGACGGTTCAGACGGCGCTCCAGGCCGGCATCTTCCCCGCCCAGATGGCCGAGTGGAACAAGTCCAAGGACCAGCTCGACTGGCGCCTCCATTATTACGCCCCCGACCCCGAGCAGCCCGCCCCGCGGGACTACGCGAAGATCCTGACGCTCGACGACGCGCTGATCCTGGACGTCAACGTCTCGTTCGGGACCGACGCGTCGGACGACGGGGCCCTGCACCCGACGATGTCGGCGGCCTCGCGCGTCTACCGCGGCGACACGTCGCACCTGATCTGGGAGCACGAGGACGTCGTGGCCGACCAGGTCTCCAGCGCGACGATGACCGACTTCCAGGTGCAGCCCTGGATGCTGACGGACGCCCTGCAGAGGATCGCGCCGGCGCTCGGCAAGACGGTGGCGGCGTCGTTCCTGAAGGCCTTCGACATCAAGCCGGCGCAAGCGCCGACGCCCTCGCGGGTCGCGGGGGCTCCGGGCAGCGGAGGGCTCGTGCCGATGAGCTTCTTCCAGAACGCCTCCACGGCGACGATCGCGGTGTCGACGCCGGTCATCTCCGGGCCGACGCCCGTCGTGTCGGTCTCGACGCCCTCCGTCACCGTCTCGACCGCGCCGGCCCATTGAAAGAGACGCCGGACCGGGCTATACTCGGTGGCGTGAAGCTCCCCCTCGCCCTTCTGATCGTCTCACTGCTCTCCGCCGTTCCGGCGCGGGCGGACGCGCCGCCTGACCCGCTGGCGGACCTCGGGACGCAGGTCGGCGTCCCGGCCGGAGACCGCATCCTGGGCATCGGGGAGAAGTTCCTCGGGCTGCCGTACCTCGTGAACCCCTTCGGCGAGGGGGCCGACGGGAAATACGACCGCGCTCCGCTCTCGCGCTTCGACGGCTTCGACTGCACGACCTTCGTCGAGACGGTCTCGGCGCTGGCGCTGTCCGACTCCAAGGGCGCGTTCCGGGACACGCTGGACCATATCCGCTACAAGGACGGGGACGTGGAGTTCACGTCGCGCAACCACTTCACCGACCTGGACTGGATCCCCAACAACGAGCGCGCCGGCTTCTTCCGCGACGTCACCGAGTCGGTCGCCCCCGGCAAGACGCTCGTCGCGAGCGCGCTGATCGACAAGCGGGCGTGGTACGAGAAGCTGCCCGCGTCGCGCATCCAGATCCCGGGAATCTCGGACGCGGACAAGCAGAAGCTCCTCGAGGAGCTTCACGGCGAGGGCCTGCGCTTCACGCCTCAAGAGGCGACGGTCCCCTACATCCCGCTGACGGCGCTGTTCGGGCCCGGCGGCGCCCAACTCTTCGACGCGATCCCCTCGGGCGCGGTGATCAACGTCGTGCGCCCGAACTGGGACCTGGTCAAGGCGATCGGCACGCACCTCAACATCTCGCACCAGGGCTTCGCCGTGCGCAAGAACGGAGTGCTCTACTTCCTGGAGGCGTCCGAGGTCTACCACAAGGTCTCGATGGTGCCGCTGGCGGACTACCTGCGCCAGTACGTCGACAGCCCGACGATCAAGGGCATCAACGTCCTCCATATCGGCCCGTGAGCGGGATCACGGCGGCGATCGCCGGAGCCACGGGCCTCGTCGGCGATCTCCTGGTGAAGCGCCTCCTCGACGAGGCCTACGGCTGCCTCGGCACGACGCGCAAGGCCGCGGGCAGCGACGAGGCCTTCCGCGCCGTCGATCTCGAGCTCACGCGCTCCTTCGCCGGCCCGCTGCGCCGCTGGCGCGCCGTGAAAGCGGATGACGTCGCCGCGTCGCTCATCGCCGCGACGCGCGGCCGCGTGCCGGGAACCCTCGTCCTCGAGTCCGGCGCCATTCGGCCTTGAAGCCCGTCGAGCTTGAAGACGGTCCGCGTCGAGATCAATCTCTTCAAGAAGATTCCCAAACGAATCGCCGTCGCGGAAGGCGGCGCGGATTAGGACCCTCGAATGGTTCCTTGCTTCTCGGCAAAGATGTCTCCAAAAGACGTTCATTAGGCCGTCAAATCCAGTCGTCCTTTGCCAATAAGCAAGGAACCAATCGATCATGCCCTCCTTCGGGCGGCGACCCTATTTTGTAGAATAGCCGCCTCTTGAAGAAGATCACCGTCGCCGTCGCGGGCTTGGGCACCGTCGGCCGCGAGACCGTCCGCCTCCTGCGCGCGCGCCGCGGCGAATTGCGCGAGCGGCTGGGCGCCGAGCTCGAGCTCGTGGCGGTGGCCGACAACGACTCCCGGAAAGAAGCCCGCGCGCTCGGCCTGCCGGCGAACGTGGTCCGCTACGATAACCCGCTGACCCTCGCGCGGAACACCGGCGCCGACGTCTACGTCGAGCTCCTCGGCGGCTACGATGCCCCGCGCGCCTTCGCCAAGGAAGTCCTCGGCCGCGGACGCGCCCTCGTCACCGCCAACAAGCGCCTCCTCGCCCACGCCTGGCCCGAGCTCGCGTCCGCCGCGAAGAAGAACGGCGCGCGGCTCTCCTTCGAGGGCAGCGTCGCCGGCGGCATCCCCGTCCTGCGCGCGCTCGAGCTCTCGTTCTCCGGGGACCGGATCATCGGCGTCGACGGGATCCTCAACGGCACGACCAACTACATCCTCACCCGCTGCGAGGAGGGCCTCACGGCCGCCGACGCGCTGAAGGAAGCCCAGGAGAAAGGCTTCGCCGAGAAGGACCCCGCGCTCGACGTCTCCGGCCAGGACGCCGCGCAGAAGCTCTCCGTGCTGGCGGGCCTCGTCACCGGCGGCTGGCTCAAGCCCAAGTCCTTTCCCGTCACCGGCATCGAGGCGGTGACGTCGCGCGACGTCGAGTACGCGCGCGAACGCCTGGGCAAGGCCGTGCGCCTCGTCGCCTCCCTGCGCTTCGGCGGCTCCGCCGCCGAACCGAAAGTCGAGGCCGGCGTGTTCCCGACCATGGTCCCGCTCGGCCACCCGCTCGCGGCCGTGCGCCGCCAGTACAACGCCCTGCTCGTGCACGCCGAGTCCGCCGGAGACCTGATGTTCTACGGCAAGGGCGCCGGCGCGGGCCCCACCGCCTCGGCCGTGCTCGCCGACGTGTTCGTGACCGCGCGCGACCTGCTCGGCGGCCTCGGCGCGCCGCGGCCCGGTCCGCGAGCTCTTAAGCTGGCGTCCTCGGACGAGACGATCTCGGGCTTTTACCTAAGACTCGAGGTGAAGGACCGCCCCGGCGCCCTCGCTCAGATCGCCGGGGCCCTCGGAAAGGAAGGCGTGTCCATCGCCGCCATCCACCAGGACCTCGCCGAGGGCAAGACCGCGGTCCCCGTCATGATCACCACGCACGCCGCCCGCCGCGGCGACTTCGAGACCGCGCGCAAGCGCATCCTGGCCTTGGACGCCGTCTCGCCGCGCCACTGCGCCATGCGCATCCTCGCATGATCGGCCTTATCGAGCGCTGGCGCGACCGCCTGCCCGTCACGCCGCGCACCCCGCTCATCACGCTGGGCGAAGGCAACACCCCCCTCGTGATCGCCGACCGCGTCGCCGAGGCCGCCGGCTTGCCGAAGGGCTCCGTGCGGCTCAAGCTCGAGGGCATGAACCCGACCGGCTCCTTCAAGGACCGCGGCATGACGCTGGCGATCTCCAAGGCCGCCGAGGCCGGCGCGACCGGCGTGCTGTGCGCCTCGACGGGAAACACGTCCGCCTCCGCGGCCGCCTACGCCGCCCGCGCGGGCCTGCGCTGCGTCGTGTTCCTGCCCAAGGGCAAGGTCGCCGCGGGCAAGCTCTCCCAGGCCGTCATGCACGGCGCCGAGATCGTCGAGGTGTCCGGTAACTTCGACGCGGCCCTGCGCATGGCCAACGAGGCGGCCAAGGCGAAGGGCTTCGCGCTCGTCAACTCGTCGAACCCGTTCCGCATCGAGGGCCAGAAGACGGCCGCCTTCGAGATCGCCGCCGACCTCGGCCGCGCTCCCGACAACCACTTCATGCCCGTCGGCAACGCCGGCAACATCACCGCGTACTGGAAGGGCTATACCGAGCTCGGGCTCAAGCCGCGCATGTTCGGCTGGCAGGCCGCGGGCGCCGCGCCGATCGTGCTCGGCAAGGTCGTCAAGGACCCCGCGACGATCGCGACCGCCATCCGCATCGGCAGCCCGGTGTCGTGGAAAACCGCGCTCGCCGCGCGCGACGAGTCCGGCGGCGCAATCGACAAGGTGACGGACGCCGAGATCCTGGCCGCCTACCGCTTCCTGGCGCGCGAAGAGGGCGTGTTCTGCGAGCCCGCCTCCGCCGCGCCCGTCGCCGGCCTGTTCAAGCTCGCCAAGTCCAAGCGCGTTCCGAAGGGCCTGACCGTCTGCGTGCTCACCGGGCACGGCCTCAAGGACCCGGGCACGACCGAGCGCTTCAAGCCGGTCCTCCGCCGCGTCAAGGCGGGAGGAGCCTTCAAGCTGTGAGCAAGACCCTGGCGCGCGTGACCGTGACCGTCCCCGCGACGACGAGCAACCTCGGGCCCGGCTTCGACTGCCTGGGCTTGGCCTTGAGCCTGCGCAACGAGCTCACGCTCGAGCTGCGCGACGAGGAAGGCGCGGCGACCGTCGACATCCACGGCGAGGGCGCCGAGACCCTGCCGCGCGACGAGCACAACGTCATGGTCAAGGCCGCCCGCCTCATCCTGCCGAAGTCCCTGCCCGGCCGCCTCCACTTCAAGTGCGTCAACCGCATCCCGCTGGCGCGCGGGCTCGGCTCCTCGGCCGCGGCCGCCGTCGCCGGCCTGTGGGCCAGCTCGCACCTCTTCGGCACCCTGCGCACTTCCGAGGACAAGCTCGAGGCCATGGCCGTCGAGCTCGAGGGGCATCCCGACAACGTGGCCCCGTGCGTGCACGGCGGACTCACCGCGAGCCTGATCGAGGACGGCAAGTCCCGCGCCAACCGCCTGAACATCCACCCCTCGCTGTCGGCCGTGGTCTGCATCCCGGAGTTCGAGCTCGCCACGAAGAAAGCACGCGCCGCCCTGCCCGAGAAGGTGCCGATGGCCGACGCGGTCTACAATCTCTCCCGCGCGCTCCTGCTCACGCGCGCCCTCGAGGTCGGGCGCACGAACCGCCTCGCCGGCCTCATGGACGACCGCCTGCACCAGCCCTACCGGGCCAAGCTCGTCCCCGGCCTGCGCGAAGCCGTCGAGGCCGCGGTCTCCGCGGGCGCCGCGGGCGCGGCCCTCTCGGGCTCCGGGCCGACGGTGTTCGCCTTCGTCGAGGCCAGCCGCGCCGCGCACGTCGGCTCGGCCATGAAGCGCGCCTTCGAGTCCAAGGACGTCGCCTCGCGCTGGCTCCATCTCGACGTCGACCGCCAAGGAGTGCGCATCGAGCGATGAAGCTCCTGCTCCTCGCTCTTCTCGCGCTGCCGGCGCGCGCCGACCTGACGATCCCGCTTCACGGCGCGGCGGACCAGGCGAGGGACAGAGCCAAGGACAAGGCGGAGGACGACGCCGACACGGCGGCCCGGTATCCCAAGGCCGACGAGTTCAAGCCGATGGTCGGCACCTGGAACGGCCGCGTGCCCTGCAACGGCGAGACGCACGACGTCACGCTCAAGTTCGACGTCGACGACCCCAAGTACGAGCGCCGCGCCTTCATCATCTACACCCTGAAGGCGCCCTCGTACGGCGGCTACATGTCGAGCCTCACGCTCACTCCGCAGGCGAAGAAGGGGGTCTACCTGTCGCGCGACGGAGGCGGGAAGCTGCCGCCTCTGGAGTTCGACGTGAGCGGGCGCATCCTGGTCGGCCACCCCCCCATGAGCGCGGGCTTGTCCGGGCTGTCCGACCGCGTGCAGGTCCGCATGACTTTCGACGCCCGGTGGCGCTCCGTTCAGGTGTCCCTGCTGCGCGGCGGCTCGTCCTGCGCGGGCACGCTCAAGCGCCGATGAAGATCACGGTCATGAAGTTCGGCGGCACCTCGGTCGCCGACCCCGAGAAGATCCAGCGCGCCGCCGAGCGCGCCATCGCCGAGCGGCGCAAGGGCTACGCCGTCGTCGTCGTGGTCTCCGCCCCGGGCGAGATGACCGACGAGCTCATCGCGCTGGCCGAGCGCGTGACCGAGACGCCCGACGACCGCGAGCTCGACCAGCTGGTGACCACCGGCGAGCAGGTCGGCATCTCGCTGTTCGCGATGGCCTGCATCGCGCGCGGGGCGCCCGCGGTCTCGCTGACCGGACCGCAGGCCGGCATCGACGCCGTGGGCGGCGCGGGCCGCGCGCAGGTGAGCCGCATACGGACGAGAAACATCCTCAGGCACTTGAAGGCCGGCCGCATCGTCGCCGTGGCGGGCTTCCAGGGCCTGGCGCCCAACGGGGACACCGCGACGCTGGGACGCGGCGGCTCGGACCTCACCGCGGTCGCGCTCGCCTCCGCGCTCAAGACCGGGCGCTGCGAGATCTTCTCGGACGTGAAGGGCGTCTACACCGCCGATCCGCGCATCGTCTACGAGGCGCGCAAGCTCCCGCGCATCTCGTTCGAGGAGATGCTCGAGCTGGCCGGCGCCGGCGCGCAGGTCATGCAGGCGCGCTCGATGGAAGTCGCGGAGCGCTTCAAGGTGAAGATCCACGTGCGCTCCGCGTTCCATCCCCAGGCCGGCACCTGGATCGTCGCTCAGGAGGACTTGATGTTGGAGAAAGCGTTCGTTTCCAGCCTGGCGCTCGACAAGAGCGAGGTGCGCCTGACCGTCGTCGGCGTGCCCGACCAGCCGGGCGTGGCCGCCACCGTGCTGGGCGCCCTCGCCGAGGACGGCATCCCGGTCGACATGATCATCCAGTCCGCGCCGAGCCACCTCGGCGTCAACGACATGTCCTTCATGACCCCGAAGGGCTTCGCGCTCAAGGCGAAGAAAGCGCTCGAGGCCGTCGCGCGCAAGCTTCGCGCCGAGCGCGTGGACCTCAACGACCAGGTCGCCAAGGTCTCCGCCGTCGGCACGGGCTTCCGGCACTCGCCCAAGATCGCCGCGACGATGTTCTCCGCGCTCGCGGCGCACAAGATCAACATCCACATGATCTCGGCGTCCGACCTGCGGGTGTCCTGCGTCGTCGACCTCGGCTCGGGCGAGGCCGCCCTGCGCGCGCTGCACAAGGCCTACGGCCTCGGCAAAGGCCGCAGGTAGTCAGGCTCTCATCCTGTCGCTCCACCAAGTCGATCACTTCCTCATTTTCCCCGTCGTAATATCGTGATCGTAGACATACCCGGAGGCATCGACGATGTGGAGCGCCTCGTCCTTTAATTCGATCGACTCGATGACGTCGGCGGCCGTGGCCTGCCAAAGGAACTCGCCCGACGGACGAAACACAGCCACCGTCATCTCGCCTTCCGCGATGACAAATCCCGGAAGCTCTCTCCAGGAAACTCCGCCTCCCAAAGGAAACGCGATGCGGGCGATGAAATGGCCGTCATGGGGCGATAGCGCAGCCACGGCCCCATGATAAAGGCCGACGAAGATGACACCCGAGGGCGCGTCAAGAATTTCCGGGGGCACGTCCTTATTGTTCTGGGAAAGCGCGACGCGCCAGCCGCAGCCGTTCGACAAGATCCAGTGGGCGCGAGGCAGTTCGTCAGAAAGCGAAGGAATCCCCGCAGGAACAGCGGCCGCCGGTTCAAGTCTCGGCTTTTCGCGGCTCGGCGGCGTCATCGATGCTCCTTAGGAAGGATTGAAGTGATCTTCGGCCGCGCGGAAAAGTCGACGACCCCGTCGGCAGTCTCAGGATAGAAAAAACTGACCTCGAGCGTCGCGCTCGGCAGTTCGGCGGTCTTGATGACCGTGACGCCGTACTTGTTCTTGATCCGCTTAAGTTCCGGCCCCTCGAACGCTTTCTTGAACAGCTCGGCGAGCTTGTCGATACCTTTCTCATCATATTCGATGCCGTTCTCGCGGAGCACGCGGCCGTTCTGTTGGGAACGACGGGCGTTTTCGGCCGCTCGCACCGGATCGCCTCCTTCGCGTCCGGCTTCGCTCACCCTCCCGAAGAGATAATCGAGCTTCCCCTTCAAGACTTCGTAGGGGGCAGAACGGAAAATCTTCGCGGCGTGCGGCCAGGCATCGGCCGGCGGAGGCGGAGGCGGCTTGATGGCCGGCTCCGCGGGCTTCGCCGGCGGACCTTCGGGCTCGCCGAAGGCGCCGCGGATCGTGGACGCCATCGCGGACGGCGCCGCGGTTCCGCCGCCGAGCGCGACCAGCTTCGCCTGAAGCGACTGGAGCCCCGACATCACGGCGCCCTTGACCCCCGGCTGGGAGCCGATCTTGACGCCCGCGATGGTGAGCACGATCGTGAGGAGCAGCTTGCCGCACACGGCGCCGAACTGCCGCGCGGCGAGCCAGTGCCGCGGATCGTCGGGCTTCGTCGACGTGAACTCGCGATAGAGGGTGTAGAGGCTCCTCACGAGCGCGCCGATCGCCCAGAGGACGGCCAGGCTGCAGATCGCGCGCAGGATGTTGAAGAGAATCCCCACGCCTCCCATCACGGCCGGGAGCACGATCCCGAGGAGGAGGCTCACGGCGGTGGACGCCCAGCCGGCCGCCGTGCCGAACTGCTCCTTGAACGCGTCCCCGAAGCCGGCGACCGCGGGCGCGATCATCGGGACCGGCGACGAGCAGAGACGCGCGACGAGTCCGCCGCCGGCGGCCTGCCGGCAGGCCGCCAGTTCCCGGGAGACAGGCGGCGGCGCACGATGCGCTCCGAGACGATCCGCCGCGCCGGCGGCGGCTTGTCCGAGCACCGGCGTCGACGCGCCGGCCGCGCGCAGGGCGGTCTTCGCGGCTGGAAGCCCCGCTTCGACGGCGCGATGGACGCGGGAGGGGCGCTTCGGCTCCGCGAGGGACGACGCGACGAGGTTCGGCACCGGCGCGACGCGCAAGTCCGAGACGCCCGGCCGCGAGGAACCGGCGCCATGGCCGGCGAGACCCGTGGTCGACGCCGCGCGGCCGGCGCCGCCGGCCGGCGCGTTCGCGGCGACGCCGCCGGTTCCGGCGGTCTCGCCGTCGAAGAACCGGTTCGGGTCGGAGATCGAGCGCCCGGCGTTCTTCTTCGCGAGCGCGATGGACCGGGCCGTCGCCGAAGGGGGCATGCTCGGTCCTTGCGCGCCGGCCGAGCGCGAAGAGCCCGGCGTGCCGGGCGCCGGGAGCATCGACGTGAACGCGAGATGGATCGAGGCGTCGTCGCGGCGCAAAGGCTCGGCCGTCCGGTCCGGGAACGCGCCGTCCGCCGCGGGCGGCTTCGTCCAGAACGCGCGCTCGCGCTCGTCGGCGTCGGCGACCGCCTTGCGCAAGCGTTCGAGCGCCGCGCCTTTCGGCGAGGCCCGCTCCGCGTCCGAGAGAGCGATCGCGTCGACCGCGCGCTTGAGACCGGCGAGCCGGCTCGCGATGAGCTCCCGGTCCTGGCGCCGGTAGACGGGCGGCTTGAGGCCCGCGAGCGCCTCGTCGAAGGCCGCGTACGAGGCGATCGCCGCGGCGAGCGGATCGCGAGGGGTCTCGGCGAAGGCCGGGGCGCAGAGAAGAGCGCCTGCCAACGCCGACGCGACGAGCGCTCCGAGGCCGGGGGTTCTCAAGAGGGGCACCTCATCGGAAGTCTAGGCCCCGCCCCCCGATTTTTCAAGTGGTCTTGCCGGAAAGCCGCCGACGGGGTACAATCACTCGATGTCCACGTTCGTCGCCATCGACTTCGAGACCGCCGACCGCGGGCAGGACTCCGCGTGCTCGGTCGGCCTGGTGCGCGTCGAGGACGGCCGCATCGTCGAGAAGGTCGTCCAGCTGATCAAGCCCCCGCGCTTCGCCGAGGGCGACCTGTTCAATCCCGCGCCCGACTTCGAGTTCACCTACATCCACGGCATCAAGCCCGACATGGTGGCGTCGGCGCCCACGTTCGCGCAGGCCTGGCCCAAGCTCGAGCGCCTGCTCGACGGCGCCCGCTTCATGGCCGCGCACAACGCCCCCTTCGACAACGGCGTTCTCACCAAGTGCTGCGAGGCCGCGCGCCTTCCGAAGCCGGCCCATCGCTTCGTCTGCACCGTGCGCCTGGCGCGCGACACGTGGAAGCTCTACCCGACCAAGCTCCCCAACGTGTGCCAGCATCTCGGCATCGCGCTCAACCACCACGAGGCGCTGTCCGACGCCGAGGCCTGCGCCAAGATCGTCATCGCCGCCGAGAAGCAGGGCGTCAAGCTCTGATCGCTGGACGGGGCGTCTTCCGAATGCTTATATCCCGGGCGACGCTCAATTCCCGCAGGGGGTATGACAGCATGGCGAAGAAGATGGAGCCGTTGATCATCGCGAGCAAGGCGAAGGCGATCCTGAAGAAGGCCGGCTGCAACACGTCGGGCGACGCTCTGGACGGCTTGAACGGCTGGGCGTACTGGCTTCTCGAGCAGGCGGCCAAGCGCGCCAAGGCCAACGGCCGCAAGACCGTCCGCGCCCACGACTTCATCAACATGTAGCGCGCGGCGGCGGCCCCTACGGGGCCGTCAATAAAGACGCGGCGCCCGGGGCTTGTTCTCGCCCCGGGCGCCTTGTCTTCCGGTGGGTCCGAAAGATCAGCCTTTTCGGATCTTCCCTTTCGCCGCGGCCGCCCGCTGCGCCTTCAGCACGGAGTGCAGGAAGACGTGCGCCGTGTCGTGGACCCAGCGGTTCTCCAGGACCCGCTTGGGATCGCACTTGATCTTGGCCGCCAGCGCGAGCTTCATAGGCCGAGTATAGCCGCCCTTTTCGGAAAAGGCATTACGGGCGTGTTACATGTTTGTGAATCTAATCCTTGACGGCTTCCAAATGCGCCTGTTATATATGGGCCTATGCTGAAGAACCAGACGATCGCCGTGGTCGGGGCCGGGCACATGGCCGGCGCCATGATCGGCGGGATGGTCCGCTCCAAGCTGCTCCCCGCCAAAGGCATCGTCGCCACGCGCCGCACGCCCGAGGCCCTGGCCGAGCTCCAGAAGAAATGGGGCGTGCGCACGACGACCGACAACAAAAAAGCCGTCGCCGAGGCCGACATCGTCATCCTCGCGGTGAAGCCGCAGATGGCGAAGAAGGTGCTGCTCGAGCTGGCCGGGACCGTCCGCGCCGACCAGTTGGTGATCTCCGTGATGGCCGGCGTCACGACGGCCGCCATCGCCAAGTCCCTGCGCGTGGACTGCCCGATCGTGCGGGCCATGCCCAACACCCCCTGCCTCGTCGACGCGGGCGCCACCGCCATCGCCGCCGGCGCGCACGCCGGCGAGAAGGACCTGGCCCACGCCGAGGAGGTCTTCAAGTCGGTCGGCCTCGTCGTCACGCTTCCCGAGTCCGCGCTCGACGCCGCGACCGGGCTGTCGGGCTCCGGCCCCGTGTACATCTACATGGCCATCGAGGCCATGATCGACGGCGGCGTGAAGATGGGCATCCCGCGCGCGATCGCGGCCAAGCTCGCCGCGCAGACCGTCTACGGCGCCGCGAAGCTCGTGCTCGAGACCGGCAAGCATCCCGCCGTGCTCAAGGACGAGGTCACGACGCCGGGCGGCACCGCCATCACCGCCATCCACGTCCTCGAGAGCAAGGGACTGCGCTCGGTGCTCATCGACGGCATCGAGGCCGCGACGAAGCGCTCCCAGGAGCTCTCGCGGCTGTTCGCGGAATAAGACGGGGCCGGGCGACGGCTCTCGTTCGCCTCGAGCTTAGCGCGGCGACCACCAGGGAGCGGCGGCGCCCTTCTCCGCCGGCGGCGCCGTCGGTTCCGCGGCGACGGCGGGCTTCGGCGCATTGCGCAGGCGCTCGAGCAGGGCCAAGCCTTGATTGTACAGCTCGACCTGCCGCCGGATGATTTCGCCCAGTTCTGGCAGCAGACCGCCGTTCGGGACGTTCGCCCCGGCATAGCCGGCGAGGACCTTTTGAACATGGGCGATGGCCGCGTCCAGATCGGCGCCCTTGACCAACAAGCCCTTCGCCATCTCCGCGTCGCCCAAAAGGGCCGCCTCCTCCAGGGCCGACGGGCAGCTCCTGAGCGGCGATTCGCTCGCGAGGCACCTCTCGAGCAGGAGCCGGGCGACGTCCGGATGCTTGTCCATGGCCATTCGGATGGCGTCGCTGCCGTTGGGCCCGATCTCTCCGGGGTTGACGCCTTCGCTCAGCAGCTTTTGCACGGCCGCGGCGTCGCCGTCGTAGGCGGCCTCCTGGAGAGGCGTCCAGCCCCGCATATGCGCCAGACAGCCGCTCAGGCCGAACGCGAACGCCGTCGCGAGAAAAATGAACCCGCTCTTCGCGCCCGCCCGCCCGATCCGCTTTCTCATCGGTCTATTCTGCCACATTCGCAAATGTCCGGCGGGAGAGTTTCGAATCGCCGGCCTTGACGCGGCCGTCCGGACCTGTTATAAACTCAGCGGTAGAACCGCCGTCGACCCGGAACGCCGACTGGGTGCGTTCCGGTTTTTTATTGCCCAAATGCCCGACGATCATCGACTCGCCACTCTGATCACGGCCCGCGAGCACCTCGAGGAGGTGTGCGCGGAGCTGGCCAAGTGCCCGCGCCTGGCCTTCGACACCGAGTCCAACGGCTTCTACGCCTACAAGGAGAAGGTCTGCCTGATCCAGGTCTCCTCCCCGACGGACGACTACATCGTCGATCCGATCGCCATCACCGACATCGCCGTGCTCGGGCCCCTGTTCGCGGACCCGAAGATCGAGAAGCTCTTCCACGCCGGCGAGTACGACGTGCTGTGCCTCAAGCGCGACTACGGCTTCACCTTCTCGAACCTGTACGACACGATGATCGGCGCGCGCGTGCTCGGCATCAAGGAGCTCGGCTTGGCGGCCGCCATCGAGCGGCAGTTCGGCCTCGTGATCTCCAAGAAGCTGCAGCGCGCCGACTGGGGCAAGCGCCCGCTGACGACCGAGATGATCCGCTACGCGCAGGGCGACACCCACTTCCTGATGCGCCTCGCCGACGAGCAGAAGAAGCAGCTCGTCGCGAAGGGGCGCTGGGACGACGCCGTCGAGGCGTTCCGCGAGCTCGAGAAGCTCGAGCCGAACGTGAAGGTCTTCGACCCCGAGGGGTACTGGAAGCTCGTCGGGCGGACCGACATCGGCGGCAAGGCGATGGCGGCGCTCAAGGAGATCTGGCTGTACCGCGAGAACCAGGCCGCGTCCCGCGACCGCGCCCCGTTCCGCGTGATGCCCGAGGACCTCATGGTGCGCATCGCGGAGGCCATGCCCGAGACGAAGGAGGCCCTGGCCGAGGTCAAGGGCATGTCGCCCTACATCCTCGAGCGCTTCGGCCCGGGCCTGCTCGCCGCCGTCGAGCGCGGCCGCACGGCCCCGCCGGTGACGCGCCCGGCCGTCGTCGAGAAGAAGCGCATGGCCGACGAGGAGTGGCGCCTGTTCGAGGCCCTGCGCGCCTGGCGCAAGGAGCGCGCCGAGCGCGACCAAGTGGAGCCCGTCGTGATCCTCTCCACCGACTCGATGCGGCAGATCGCCGCCCACGCCTGCCGCGTCGACGGCGAGCCGCTCGCCCCGCTGTCGGAGCTCAAGAAGACCCGCTACGGCGAGGACATCCGCCGCGTCGTCGCCCGCCTGCGCGGCGGCGCCAAGGCCGCCTGAGCGCGCTCCGCGGCTCCCGCTAGGGCCGGTAGGCCATCATCTCCAGAAGGCCGCGCGCGATCGTCCGGATCGGGTCGAACGTGACCGCGAGCTGGAAGGTCAGCAGGAACAGCAGGGCGTGGAAGGACTCGTGCGACGTCTCGAGGTAATTGAGGGCGGGACGGGTGAGCGTCGTCCTCAGACGGTCGATCTTCGCGAGGGACGCGAGCCCGACGCCGATCAGGATGCCCGCCAGGATGTCCGTTGGATAATGGACGCCGATGTAGATCCGCGGCAGGCAGATCGCGAAGAAGGCGTAGCCCAGCGCGAGAAGTCCCGGGCCGCGCGCGACGAGGTAGATCGCGTACGACAGCGCCAGGAACACCGCCGCGTGGTCGCTGGGGAACGAGCTCCAGTGGATCAGGACCTCGGAGCTCATCCCGAAAGGCATGACGAAATGCAGGGCGGGGTCCCGCAGCGGGCGCTCCCGGAACGGTCCCAAAAGCGAGAGCCCGCGCGCGACGGCGATCGCGACCAAGGACGCCATGAGGCCGAAGACGAGGAACTCGTGATCGCGGCTCTTGTTGCTGCGGCGGAACCACACCCACCAGTAGAACGCCACGATGATGCCGCCCTTCGTCAGCTGGTTCGAGGCGAGGATGGTGACGAGGCAGTCGAACGCGTGCGAATGCCGGGAGTACCGGTTCAGGAATGAAAGGATCGAGACGTCGAAGTGCCTCAGCAGGCCGTGCACGTCGCAAGCTTACCCCCAAACGCGCCCGGGGGCCACGACGGGACGGTCACTTTCTCGTGCCAATCGGGTCTCCCTGCTTGTTCATGATGTCTCAGTTCTCCAGACGGAACATGATCGGCTGCGGCAGGCGCACCGGCACCGGCCGGCCGTCGAGGCCGATCGCCGGCGAGAAGCGCATGAGCTTGCCGACCTTCTGAGCCGCCTCGTCGAAGGCGGCGTTCGCGGATCTCGTGACGTCCACGCTGCGGACCGTCCCGTCGGCGCCGACGTGGATCATGACGCGCACGTCGGCCTCGCGGCCCGCCTCGCGCTCGGCCTCGGGATAGAGCCTGCGCAGGTTGGCGAGGACCTCGTCGCGGTTGAGCAGCTTGGGGAACGCGAGCAGGCGGGTGCCGCCGTCGCCGTGCGCGCCGATCTCGCCCTCGTCGGAGCCGCTCTCGCCGGCGCCGCCGGTCTTGGCCGCGGTGCCCTCGCCGTCTTTGGCGCCGCCGGGCGTGGTCTGCGTTCCGCTCCCGCTGTCGGAGCCGGTCTTCGCGGGCGGCGGCGGCTCGGCGACCTTGGTGCTCGGGCCGGGCAGGACCCAGTCCTTGGGCGGCTCGGGCGCCTTGACGGGCGGAGGCTTGACCGGCTCGGGAAGCTTCTCGGCGGTCTTGTTCTCCGGCGCGAGCCTGCCGGAAACGAGCGCCTTCGGCGCGTTGAGCGCCGCCGGGCCGGTCCCGAGATACGAGCTGATGATCTCGACCTCGTCCGGCGGCGGCGCGCCGCCGCCCAGCAGGCGCAGGAGGCTCGGCAGCAGCAGGGCCAGCGAGAGCAGCAGGGCGTGGACGGCGACGGAGACGCCGACGGAGCGCGAAGGCGGAGGCGCCTCGGGCGCCCGGTTCACTTGCGGACGACCTCCAGCCCGACCTTGCGCACGCCGGCCGACCGGATGTCGTCCAGGAGCGCCGCGACGTCTCCGTAGGACAACCCGCGGTCGGCCGAGACCGAGACGGGCTGGCCGGCGTTGGCGGAGACCGCGACGGTCAGGGCGCGCTTGAGCTGCTCGGGCGTCACCGGCTTGCCCGACAAAGTCAGCTGATGCTTGGCGTCGAGCGCGACGCTCAGCGCGTCGGTCGCCATCTTCTCGTGGAGCGCGGCCTTGGGCAGGTCGAGCTTGATCGCGCGGCGCGCGAGGATGGGGGCCGTCGCCATGAAGATGATGAGCACGACGAGCAGCACGTCCACGAGCGGCGTGACGTTGATCCCGGTGATCGCGACGTCGCTCTCGTCGGAGGAATGCACGGGCCGCCTTACCTCTTGGCCTCGGCGCGGACGGAGGCTCCCAGGCGGCGTCCCAGGGCCTCGGTCTCGCCGATCAGGTCGCGCACGCGCTTGGAGAGCGCGTTGTAGGCGAACACGCACGGCAGGGCGACGAGCAGGCCGACAGCGGTCGCGACCAGCGCCTCGGACAGGCCCGCCATGACGACCTCGGGTCCCGCGCCGCTGGTGGCGAGGTCGTGGAAGGCCTTGATGACGCCGAGCACGGTGCCGAACAGGCCGACGAACGGGGCGTTGTTGCCGAGCGTGCCGAGCAGGAGCAGGCGGTACTCGAGGCGGCGGCGCTCGTCTGAGAGCGCCGCGGCGAGGTGGTCGCCCGCGGCCTCGGCGCCGCGCGGGAGCTGGTCGAGCGCCTCCGTCAGGGCGCGCGCGGCGCTGCCGGGATGCGCGACGAGGGCGCGGCGGGCGGCGTCCATGTCGTCGTCGGCGAGCGCCGCCAGCAGCGGCTTTCGCAGTTTGGCCAAGGCCTCCGCCTCGGCGCGCAGGAGCTGGTAGCGGTCGTAGATCGCGGCGACGGCGGCGATCGACGCCAAGGCCAGCGCCCAGATCACCCAGTCGCCGCCGGCCACGGCCAACGCCATCAGGAGGGATCTCATTCGATTATTGGTCCTTTTTCGGGTTGAGCTTCACGAGCGCGTCCAAGATCTCGGCCTTCACGGCCGGGTCGTTCTCGCCGTCGAGCTCGCGCTGCAGGCGGCGGTACTCGTCGCCGCCCCCCATCTCGCCGAGGTAGTGGTCGGCCATGGCGCGCGTGAGCCAGTCCGGGTTCTGGTACATCCGCAGCAGGAGCTCGCGGCCGAAGATGTCGCCCATGCGCCACATGCCGGCCGCGGCGTAGAGCTGGATGGGCACCGACGCGTCGGTGCGCGAGGCGCCGGCCAGCTGGAGCTCGGCGGACGGGTCGCCCATGACCATGAGCGACTCGATCGCGGCGAAGCGCATGGTCGGATTGGGATCGACGAGGGCGCCTTGGATCAAGGTCGAGTAGCGCGTGTCCTTGGAGTAGGCGAGCGCCAGCAAGGACGCGGCGCGGGTCTGGACGTTGGTGCCCTGGCGGACGACGTTCTCGAGCTGGCTCTGGATCTGGTAGTCGGTGGTGCCGGCCAGGCCCTCGGTCAGGAGGAAGCCGAGCTCGGTGTAGCGCGTCTGGAGGTTGAAGCCGGTCAGGGTCGTCAGCTTATTGAGATTGCCGATCGAGGCGTCGAGCTGGGCGGCGCTGTCGGGTCTCGCGTCCATGCGCTGGGAGAGCAGGCGCAGAAGCTGGGCGTTGATGCGGGGGTCGATCAAGTCCACCTGGGCGCGCACGCGCGGCGCGGTGACGACGAGGGGATCGAGCTGGAAGGCCATGGCGTCGTCCATGACCAGGTTGCCGTTGACGTCTTTGGACTCGACCTTCGTCGCGCGCTCGGGCTGGGCGGCCTCGTCGGCGGCCTTCTTCTTCGGGTACAGCTTCAGCGCGGAGACGCAGAACTCGGCGACGACGAAGTCGTTGCCGACCTCGCCGTCGAGACGGTTGAGCAGGAGGGTGTAGTCCTCGGCGGTGCCGTTCTCGCCGATGTACTTGGCGGCCATGGCCTTGACGAGCCACGACGGGTCATCCAGGAACTGGCGAAGGCGGGCGAGGCCCGCGGGGTCGCCGAGGCGGGCGAGGCCGGCGGCGGCGTAGACGCGCAGGATGGGCTCGGTGTCCTTCTCGGAGGCGGCAGCCAGCAGGACCATGGCCTCGCGCGGGTGGTTCCAGGTGACCAGCGCCTCAAGCGCGGCGAAGCGCACGCCGGGGTTCAGGTGGACGAGGGCCTCGTTGAAGATCTGCAGGTGGGAGATGTCGTGCCAGCGCGCCAGGGCGATCAGGGCGGCGGCGCGCGACTCGTCGTCGCGGTCCCAGCGGGCCATCTCGATGAGCTGGGAGCGGAAGACGGGATCGCTGTTGAGCGAGAAGGCCTCGGCGAGCGGGATGCCGAGGTCCAGGAAGCGGTTGCGCAGGTTGTAGCCGATGGGCGAGCCCACGAGGAGGATGTCGCCCTCGGGGGTGCCCGACGTGGCCGTCGAGAGGTCGCGCTTGAAGTTGGAGTGGCTCTCGGCCAGCTTGACGAGGTTGGCGGTGATCTGGGGATCGACCGGCATGCCGGCCGGTGTCGAGGTCGACAGCGCCAGCGAGCCGGGCGCGGGACGGTAGGCCTGGGGCGCGGTGTTGAGATTCAGGTCCACGTCGCCTCCGCAGGCGGCCAGGAAGGCGGCCGCGGAGACGGCCAGAGCGCAGGGGAGGAGCCGCCGGAGCGGGCGCGGATTCATCCCCCCATTATGGAGTATTTCCGCCTTTCGCGCCATGCTCGGACGGCCGGTCCGAAATCAATCCGAAATACGATCCGGCTATGATTTTCTCAAGACGCGGCAGATTAGGACGCACCCAAACGACAACGGTCCGCGTCGTACCCCACCAGGAGCGCTCGCCCGGGACCTATATGGTCTCGGGCGAGCCAATTTTAGCTTCGTTTCGAATTCACCTCGAGCTTGAGGGGGATGGCGAATCTGAGTGCCCCGGGTAAACCAGCGCCTCTCTACGTGATACGAGATAGAACAGAACCTACACGGCTCATTGTCGTATATGGTGCGCAAGAACCTTGATAGGTGTTTTTGAGAATCTGCCAGTTCTCGCGGATTTGGTTCATGAGGCGCCTTGCGCGCGAGCTGGATGAAAGAGGGATCGCGATCACACAGTCTGACAATACAACTCTAAGGCCCCGAGGAAGGACTGCGATTTTATTGACTGATGGTTTTCCAACCCTCGGCAAGAGAACCGCTGGACCTTCTAGGACACCATTCCTATTTGTCGTTCTTCGATCGAGGTTAGTTAAAGAATTTTCTTGCAGATTCGTACTGTGCACAAGCGGAATAGCAGACTCACTGCGACTCCATTTCGCATTATGAATCTGTATTTTTCCACGAATTAGCGAGAATCGATGCTTCTCAAGCTGTCGAGAAATAGTCTTTACAATACGAGGCTTCGCTCTTTTTTTCAAACTGACAACGACCGTTCCCACCACGCAACTTTCAAACGTTCGTCGATTGCATTTCCGATGAATGGTTACGATATATCTCTGTCGAATCCACTTCCATACCGCCTCGTCCTTCTCTGAAGACATGCACCCGGCCGGCAAGACGGCCACTGCCTGCCCCGTCGGAGAAAGAAATTCCAGCGTCCTCATTAAGAAAGCTACACCCGTACCAGCCACGAAATCCCCTTTAAGATTAATACCGTGCCGCTTAGCCCCACGGCAAGAAAAAGGAGGATTTAGCAGCGCTAGCGAAACTTTCCCTTTCCACTGGTCCAACTTACGTGTACGAAGAAAATCGGCCTTCACAACTTTCGCCTTAGGAAAGCGTGCTTCCAAATCCCGCGCCGCCGCAGAACTCTTGTCGTTAATTAGAAGCTGCGCACGTGGCCAGCGCGTTTGTGCGGCAACCAACAAGTTCCCCTTGCCGGCCGTGAAATCTGCAATGACACTCCGCCGCCCACCGGATGAAACGATGTCAACCATTTCCTTTGCGAGCCACGCAGGCGAATCGATTCTGTCCAGGCGATTACTCATATCCCCAACGCGCCCTTTAGGTGATACACCAACATCCTGCTCGCACCTGAAGTCCGATCGGGCTTGCGTTCAGGATGGTCATAAACCAGCTCGACCCGCTGCCAATTCCTGATCTTGAAAAGCACCGCCCCAACGGCGTGTGGCTTCGTGCCAATGGGGGCAATTTTCAGGACTTCACCCTGCCGCTCATTCGCAATTTTCTTCAAGATCGCATAAATAGAAAATGGGCAATCAGCGCGAGCATAATAAGCGGCCCCCCAGCACCGGCTTTCGCTAAGCGGGACCTTATTGCCAAGGTAAGTGTGGAATGGGTATTCGGCCTGGAAGCCTGGTATTCCGATAATTGGAACAATTTTTTCTTCCGGCGGTTCGAACTCAGAAAGCAACGCTTTCAGCCGCACACCCTCAAAACCTAGAAGCGGGACGAATACGTAATGGCTATTCTTCTCTTCAAGTAGCGCGAAACCCGGAAGCGGGGCGGTGCCTCGCTTAGCATCACTGAGATCAAAAATCTGAGCTTCTGTCGGATTCGGATTGTAGCGATACTCGGCCGGCTGAACATACACCAAACGAATATCTCGTCCTTCGCGAATCGCGGCATTCAATAGCGGTGCCCACACATGATGAGCCAATCCGGTTATGTCTAGATAGCAAACGTCGCGCTCGATCTTTGCCCAGAATTCCTTCAGATCACTGTTGCTTCGCAGTTGCAGCGAATGTCGATTTCCACGACGCAGATAATCAATCGTCCACTGCCGCTGCTCCCACACTTCAACGAATTCGCTGGCCACCTTATTCTTATCGAATCCATCGACATGCTTTGCGCGAGCTTCGCCCGAACGAGCGAAGATGTAAACTGAATTGCTGGGGGCAACAAACAGATCGCTCCGCTCGAACTGCTCCGTTAGGGCAGGATCAAGTGGAAGAGGTTCCAACGGTGCGTCTGCTGTTCTAGTTTGCAATATAGAACGATTCAAACAGCTTCAATTGATCAGGCAATGGAGAGTCCGCACTCCTATTACTTCGTTTAAGAACCACTTCGATCGCGGCCCGTGGATTCATGACAAGACCAATAATTTCTGCCGGACTCACAGTCATCTTTCTCTTCTTGCGGTCACTAAAAACGAAAAATGGCGCAAAAATTGGGTGGAGCATATAGTCGTATGCTCTTGTGTCTGTGGGATCAGCAAGCTTATTCGCCGAGAATCGAATAAAGGCTTGATGCGTGACGCCAAGCTTCAAGAGATTGTTCACAGCGTCTGAAGTTCTCGAATCGATGGGTGCATCTTGGACATGAAACTGATTGACTTCCGGGGCATGCCCTTCCGACTCAGAAGCCATAACTTCGAAAATGCGTCCGAGACCCAACAATAGGCGCGTCAACCTCCGTCCATCGGAAAGCCCCTCAAGCTCTGTGAGGCTTTTCTTACCGACGAACTGAGCCGCCGTTGTCTGGTCTTCGGGTGATATAGAAACACCTGCCCGTGGCTGATCTTCGAAGTGAAGAAGCAGGCTCTTATGGACCAATTCCAGCACGTATCGGATGTTGCCTGAAGCAATTCGTGTCAACACGCTCCAGCCAGCGTAATGCTTTCTAATCCCCCGCTTACCCTTCCTAATTGAAAACAAGGCCGCGTGGAAATAATTCCCGAAACGCGTCTCCCACTCTGTTCTAGCAGAAGGGTAGGATCTTAGGGTCGCAAAGAAATCTTCCTGGTGACCCTTGGCCCAGTAATCCAAGAAATAGAGCATCGCGTCCGAAATTCCCTCGGTAATTCGGCGGTCCTGAGAAGTACCCTCTTTCCGCACGTGAGTCCTTAACGTTGCGCCTGCCTCTTCAAGCCCCAGCAGGCGAGCCTCTTCCTCTTCTCCAAGCTCCGGGAACAATGTGCAAACGTCAAGATTCGCCAAACTGGCGGGGGCCCTTTTGATTCGCTCGTTACACACTCGCGTAGCGAACTCTCGGAACTTATCCTCCGTAAAGGCTTCCGATATGTTGATCAGCTCATAGTCCGCCGGATGCGTGAGCTGCTCCGTTGCATTGATCGTCGTACGCTGGCGCCAACCCAACTCTTTAACTCCAATCTTAAACGTGTAGTAAGGCTTTACATGCTTGATCAGTGTATTGATCACTACCTGCTGTGCATCGGAGAAGTTTTCGTACTCGTCGATCAAGAAAAACAGCTGCTTCCCATGGAGCACTCCGTTTTCACACAACACTGTTGAAATTGCGTCTATCGGAGCACCTTGCATACTGAGTCCCGACGGAATCCCATCTCCGACATTGTTGATCGCGACTTCGAATGCGATTCTCGCTCGTTCTAGCTCAGCCACCAATGATGGAAGCGCTTCCGCGATGGGCAAATTAAGGCTGAGGCAGATCTTTTTCATCCCCTCTTCACTTATTTTGATCTGCTCGCCCGTCATCTCGCCATACCACGTAAGGAATTCCAAGATATGACCGGATAAAACCAGGTTGAAGTAATGCGCGAAGCACCTCCGCCATGCTTCGGGCTTCAATTCAGGGCCATCAAATGCAGCAATCCGATTTGTATCAACGCGATAATAGATTCCATAGAAGGGCCAGGACTTGATTGCCTCGGGCTTCTTGCCCTGTAGTGCATATTGCCCCTGGTAGGAAAGGCCTCTTAGAACTGTAGTCTTACCCGTCCCACGACCCCCAACAAGCACACAGGGCTTTCTCGTACGAAATTCGGGGAAGTAGTTAGGTTCAGTAAAGAGCTCATAAAGCTGTCCGTTAAGCCACTCGGCTCTGTAGAGGCCGAACAACTTCGCTAACGCAGCCGCATCGTCGGGATTTACCATCACCGTTGGCTTCATTTTTTTATTAGAGGGCGCCATCCGTTTTTGTTCCATCTGAAAATCGGGAGAGTTCCATCAGGGATACCGTGGGCAAATGCAATTGCCAATCCCAAATTAGAGAAACCCCTCCAGTCATCGACATCACCTGGAGAATCAGGAATTCCGGCACGGGTGCTCACTGACTTGATGAAATCTATTGCCTTGGGGCGCAATTCGTCGGGCCAAAGAATCGAATCAGGATCGAGCGCATTATATTGAGCCGACAGTGTATTCCCGGCCCGCAGTTTAACCCTAGGGCAATCCGAAGCAATTATAGAGGCTCCAAATTCGGTGGCAATTGCCGGGCAATAAAATGGAGTCCAGTCTAAGTTCTTATTTGAAAAACTTTCGTAAGTTTCCCACGCAGAAGTAACGCGGATCTTCTTCCACATACTAGTGAACTGCTCGCCGCTTCCGACAAAATCGTCTACGAAGATAGCCGGCATCGGTCCTTTCGAGACCAATTGTTCTAATGCTTGCTTAGCCGTGAGTACGCGATCTTCAGAAATTTGATATCTATCGCGAATATATCGCGCGAACAAGTTACCACTATCGGCTGCGTTTGGTTTATCTCCCACCGCAATGATGAGAACCTGATCCAGGAAGTCTTTCCATTCAGTTCTTGCACGGGCAGGGTCGTCTCGGCTTATGACTATGTCGCAGCTGACGCTATGAACAGCTGAGGTTGCGATTTGCTTTGTTAACTCCTCAGAGAAGAAAAGAAACGCATTCAGAAGGTGCTGGGCCATTTTCTTTTCATCTGGCCCTTTAAAGTTCTCAAGCCACGAGCGATGATCTAGTATGGCCACACGCGGCCAAAGCCCAATATCAGAAAAGAATCTGATTTTGCTGTCTAGAATGACGTCAGTAAGGGCCGCGGGTAGGGATGACATCAGGCTCCGCTCTAGGTGAGCGGGGACTCCGGCCGCTCGATGGCCTGGAAGGCCTTGAACATGCGCTCGATCCAGCGCGCGTCCATGTCGTCGAAGTCGGCGGACGCCTTGGCCTGGAAGACCGCCCACGCGCGGCCGTTCTTGTCGAGCACCGGGACGGCGATGTCGGCGCCGTTGCGGCGCGGCTCGCCCTTCGCGAAGGCCTCGCCCAAATGCCCGTCGACCGGCACCGCGGCGGCGGCGGGCTCCGGGCGCGCGGGCCCCGGCTGGAAGGCCTTGCCGTCGGGCTGGGGGATCCAGACGCCGCACCACGTCCAGGGGCTGCCGCCGAAGGAGTCCCACAGGCCGTCGACGATCTCGCGCATCATGCGCCCCGCCTGCGGCGCGCGCCGGCGCCACTTGAGGTCGAGCGCGTGCTTGACCTTGTCGTAGCGCGCGCGCGACGGCCGGTTCAGGAGATCCTTCGAGCTGTCGGGAGCGGGCGCGGATTCGGGTTCGTTCATGCGGATTTCTCCAGTACGACCAATTGTCCGCAGGCGCCTTCGATGTCGCGCCCCAGGTTCTGACGCACCGTGGCCTTGAAGCCTTCCGCCATGACCCAATCCTGGAAGCGGCGCGCGTCGTTCTCGTCCGTCGGCTTGTGCGGCGTGTCCGTCTGGTTGAAGACGATCAGGTTCACGTGCAGCAGCCCCGACGGGCCCAGCGTCTTCAGCCAGCGGGTCAGCGCCACCGCGTCCTGCTGGCGGTCGTTCTCGCCCTTGAGCAGGACGTATTCGAAGAAGATCTTGCGGTTGGTCTCGGCGATATAAGTCTTCAGCGCTTCTCCCAGCTTGGCGAGATTGAAGGCCTTGTTCATCGGCACCAGTCTCGTGCGCAGCTCGTCGGTCGCGGCGTGAAGCGACAGCGCGAGGTTCACCTGCGGGAAGTCGCGCCCGAAGGCCACGATCTTGGGCGCCACGCCCGACGTCGAGACCGAGATGTGCCGCGCCCCGATGCCGAAGCGCTTCTGGTCGATGAGGTCCTTGAGGCTTGCCGAGACCTCTTCATAACAGGCGAACGGCTCGCCCATGCCCATGTACACGACGTTGTCCAGGCGCCCCTCGAGGCTGCTGCGGCGCATGTACTGCCGCCAGAACAGGACCTGGTCCGTGATCTCCTCGGGCGTCAGGCTGCGCGAGAGCCCCATGAGACCCGTCGCGCAGAACGTGCAGGCCACCGCGCAGCCCACCTGAGAGGAGATGCACGTGGTCCAGCGCGTCTCGCTCGGGCGCAGGAGCACGGTCTCGAGCGTCTGACCGTCGCGCAGGTCGAGCAATGCCTTATGCGCGCGCCCGTCGGGCGAGACGTCCACGCGGCGCTCGCGCAGGGAGAGGATCGGCGCCTTCTCCGCCATCGCCGAGCGCACCGCGGCGGGCAGGACCTTGATCTCCTCGTAGGACGCCACGGCCTGGTCGTAGACGGCCTTGCGGACCTGGTCCCAGCGGTACGCCGGCTGGCCGAGCTCCGCGAGCGCCGACTGGACCTTGGCCGCGTCCATCAGTAGGTCAGCTCCCGCACGTGCGTGTTGTTGAGCAGCAGCCGCACGACGTTCTTCTGCTCCAGGCGCGGGCCCGCCACGTACCACTCGCTGTAGTAGAGCCCGCTCTTCTTCATCAGCTTGCGCCGCAGGACCTTCACGTCGGAGTCCCGGAAGATGGTCTTGATCTGCTCGAGCCCGTCGTCGTTGAGGTCCGAGGAGATCTTGAACGTGTGGCGCTGGCGCAGCTCGTCGACGAACGCGTCCAGGCGCGGGAAGAGCACCTGAACAAGCAGCGTCAGAGCCGTCGTGACGCCGCCGATGCTGTAGTCCCGCACGCCCACGGCCATGCCGATGGCGGCGACGACCCAGATCGTCGCGGCCGTGGTCAGGCCGCTGACCTGCTCGCCCTGGTGCATGATGGCGCCGGCGCCGATGAAGCCGATGCCGGTGACGATCTGGGCCGCGATGCGCGTCGGGTCCGCGTCCGGCTGGCCCGTGAAGTTCTTGGAGACGATCATGAACAAGCACGCGCCCACGCAGATGAGGATGTTGGTGCGCAGCCCGGCGGCCTTGTCGGACAGCTCTCGCTCGATGCCGATGATCGCGCCGAAGACCAGCGCGATGACGAGGCTAAGCGAGTCCTGCATGAACAGCGTCATGTTTCCCCCTGTGAGCCGGCATGGCGAGCTCGGCCGCGCGGCGGCCGGAACGGACGCAGTCGGGCAGGCCCACGCCGCCGTAGGAGCAGCCCGCGAGCACGAGGCCCGGGTGGCTTTTGAGACAGGACGTCAGTCGCTCCAGGCGCCGCGCGTGGCCGACGTTGTACTGCGGATTGGCCTTGATCCACCGCGTCGTCTTCGCGGCGACCGGCTCGACGCCCTTGAGCCCCAAGATGCGGTCGACGTCCTCGCGCACGCGCGACTCGATGCGCATGACCGCCGCCTCGGCGGACTCCTCGCGGCCGGCGCCGCCGACGAAAGCTCGAATCATTATCTTTCCCGCGGGCGCGCGCTCCGGGAACTTGCTCGACGCGTACGTCGCCGCCGTCAGGGTCGTCTTCTCCCCGCGCGCCGTCAAGAATCCGAACCCCTTGAGCTTGACCGGGAAGGTGTCCGCGTCGTAGATCAAAGTCACCGTGGCGGTCGACACGAACGAGATCTCGCGCAGGCGGTTGGCGAGCTCCGGATCCAGGCCCTCGACGGAATCCGCGAACGCGGAGGCGGGCGAGGCCGCGATCACGGCGTCGGCCTCGAAGACGCCGCGCGGCGTGACGACCTCGTAGCGGCCTTCATGCCGTCGCACCGCCGTCGCCGGGCAGTCGAGCTTCAAAGCGCCGGGCGGCAGGGACTCGGCGAGCGCGTTGATCACCCGCGACAGGCCGCCCTTGAGCGTCATGAAGGTCGAGATCCCCGCGCCTTTCGGCGCGGTTTTAGGGCCGCCGAACCAAAGGGCCTTGGCCAGGCCGCCGCGCTTCTCCATCTCGAGCAGCTGCGGGAAGGTGCTGCGCACGCTGAGCTTCTCGGGATCGCCGGCGAAGATGCCGGCGAGCATGGGCGCGACGAGGCTGTCGAGAGCCTCGGCGCCGAGGCGGCGGCGCGTGAAGTCGGCCAGCGACTCGTCGTCGTGGCCGCGCTTGGCCGGGACCAGGGGCTCGAGCGCCATGCGCAGCTTGGCGCCCAGCGAGAAGAACGGCGAGACGGCGAAGGGGATCAGGCGCGTGGGCGTGATCAGCCGCATGCCCGACGGCATCGCCGTCAGGCGGCCGCCCCGGAGCACGCTGACCGAGGCGTCGCCGCCGGTCTTGATCAGCTCTTTCTCCAGTCCCAGCTCGCGCACCAGCTCGAGCATGTCCGGCTTGAGCGTCACGAAGCTGTCGGGCCCGGTCTCCACGACCGCCCCGTCGACCGACTCGGTGCGCACCTTGCCGCCGATGCGCGGGGAGGCCTCGAGCACGACGACCTCGACGGGCCGGCGGTCCCGCTCGCAGGCCCGCGCGAGCGCGCGCGCGGCGACGAGGCCGGTGATGCCGGCTCCGATCACGACGACCTTGCGCGGCTTCTCGCTGCGGCCGTCGCGCTCTCTCATCGGGCGCTCAGCTCGTGGACGCATGAGGCGACGTAGTCGACGTGCTCGACCGGGGTGCCGGGGAGTATCCCGTGACCGAGATTAAAGATATGTCCGGTTCGTTTTCCGTTGCGGGCGAGGATGTCCTTCACCGCGGCCCGCAAAACCTTCGTTGACGAGAACAGCAGGACGGGATCGAGATTGCCCTGCACCGGTTTATTTCGTAATCGCTTTCGTGCCGCGTCCAAGTCGATGCGCCAATCGACGCCCACGACGTCGCCCCCCGCCGCGGCGAACTCCTCCAGGAATCCGTTGGTGCCCGTCCCGAAGGTGATCGTCGGCACGCCCGTCTTGGCGACCTCGGAGAGCACCCACTGGGAATGAGGCTTCACGTGCCGCCGGTACTGCTCCGGCGTCAGCGCCCCGATCCACGAGTCGAACAGCTGGACGGCCTGCGCGCCGGCCTCGACCTGCCGCTTCAAGTATTCCGCGGTCACGCGGCGCACCTTGCGCATGAGCTTGTCCCAGAGATCGGGACGGTCGCTCATCATGGCCTTCACGACCTTGTAGTGGTCGGACGGCCCGCCCTCGACCATGTAGCTCGCGATCGTATAGGGCGCTCCGGCGAAGCCGATCAGCGGCGCCTTGCCGCCCAGCTCGCGGCGGATCAGGCGCACGGCGTCGTAGACATATCCCAATCCGGCGGCCGCGGTGCCGTCGCTCAACCGGGCGATGTCGCGCTCGTTGCGCACGGGGTTCGAGATCGAAGGCCCCGGGTTGAACCTGAGCTTGAGGCCCAAGGTGTCGACGGGAAGCAGGATATCGGCGAACAGGATGGCCGCGTCGACGGGCAGGCGGTTGACGGGCTGGAGGGTGACCTCGCAGGCCAGCGCCGGGGTCTTGGCGAGCTCCAGGATGGAGTGCTTCTTGCGGAGCGCGCGGTATTCCTCCATGTAACGTCCGGCTTGGCGCATGAACCAGACCGGCGTCGCGTCCGTGGAGAGGCCGCGGCAGGCGCGCAAAAAGCGCGTATTTTCTCTCGACATTTACGTCATCATTGTACCACTTCCGCCGAGGGCGGGAACTCGACGACGCCCAGCCAAAAGTCCTTGACCGCCTGGACCACCTTGGCGAGCTCGCCGATGCCGACCGGCTTCTTGATGTAGGAGTTGCAGCCCAGGTCGTAGCAGCGCGCGATGTCGCCGTCCTCGTTGGACGTCGTCAGGATCGCGACCGGGATGCGCCGAAGCCCCGGGTTCGACTTGATCTCCGCGAGCGCCTCCCAGCCGTCCTTCTTGGGCATGCGCAGGTCGAGGAGGATCAGCATCGGGAAGGGCAGCTGCGCGGGATCCTTGTAAGCGCCGCGGCGCAGCAGGAAATCCATGAGCTCCTCCCCGTCCTTGACCCGCGAGAGCGGCGAGTCGACGCGCGCCTTCTCGAAAGCCATGCGGGCGAGCTCGAAGTCGTCGTCGTCGTCCTCGGCGATCAGGATGGAGACCGGTCGAGCCTTGCTCATGCGCGCGCCTCCCAGGCGGGCAGGCGGAGCGTGAAGACGGAGCCCTTCCCGGGCTCGCTGCGCGCGGAGATGGCGCCGCCGTGCCGCCAGACGATCCGCGCGGTGATGGCCAGGCCCATCCCGATGCCCTCGTATCGCCCTCGCCCGTGCAGGCGCTCGAAGGGCTTGAAGATCTGCTCGGCGTGCCGCTGCTCGAAGCCGATCCCGTTGTCCGCCACGGAGATCTCGATCCAGCCCGGCTCCGGCCGGCGGGCGGAGATCTCGACGATGAGCCGCCGGTCGGCGTCGCGGTACTTCACCGAGTTGCCGATCAGGTTGCGGAACAGCTGGCCCAGCTGGAGCGCGTCGCCCTTGACCGCCGGCAGCGCGCCGGCCTCGACGCGGCCGCCGATCTCGATCAGGCGCGGCGCCACGTCGGCCAGCACGTCGCCGAGCACGACGTCGAGGTCCACCGGCTCCAGCGGCCCGGACGACATCGTCACGCGCGTGAGCTCCCGGAGGCTTTGGATCAGCTCGCCCAGGCGCAGGCCCCCGTCCCGGATCTTGCGGAGATAGTCGAGCGCCTGCGCGTCGAGGGAGCCGCCGCTCAGCTCCTTGAGGATGTCCGCGTAGCCCACGATCTTGCGCACCGGCTCCTGGAGTTCATGGGAGGCGCTCGAAGCGAACATCACGAGCTCGGTATTGGACCTCTTCAGCGCCTCGTTGCTGCGCGTCAGCTCGGCCGTCCGCTCCGTGACCCGGAGCTCGAGGTCGGCCTGCGCCTGGCGCAGCACCGCCTCGATCCTCTTGCGCTCGACGGCGTAGCGGATGACGCGGGACAGGAGCTCGCTGTCGATCTGGCTCTTCACGAGGTAGTCCTGCGCGCCGCGGCGCAGGGCCTCCACGGCCAGCGCGTCGTCGTCGGAGATCGTCAGGATCACGACCGGCAGCGCCGGGACCCGGGCGGAGAGCCGGACGAAGGTCTCGACGCCCTGGCTGTCGGGCAGGTTCAAGTCGAGCAGGACGGCGTCGACGCCGCCGCGGGAGGCGCGCTCGAGCCCGTCCGCGAGGCGGCTCGCCTGCTCGACGGAGAACGACGTCCTTCGCGACCGCATCAGCTCCCTTTGGACGACCTGCGCCTGGAGCTCGCTGTCCTCGATCAGGAGGATCGTGAGAGCGGAGCGGGGGCGCGCCTCCTCCCGGAGCTGCGCCGCGGCGCGGTTGAGCCTCTCGACCAGGTCGAGGAAGCCGGGGACCGTCCTCCCGTCCAGCAGCCGCTCGCAGGCCTCGGCGCCCTCGCGGAGCAGCGCGATCCGCCCCGGATCGATCCCGCCGCGCTCCTTGGACGCCTTGAGACTGTCGGCGAGCGGGCTCGCGATCATCTCCAGCTCGCGGAAGCCCGCGAACTTCACGTCTCCCTTGAGCATGTGGGCGCAGCGGAACAGCTCCGCGAGGGCCTCCGGGCGCTCGCGCACGCGGGCCAGGCCGTCGCGGAGCTCCTTGAGGAGCCGGAGGCTCTCGTCGACGAAGACGGCCCGCAGCTCCTCCTTCATCGCAGCGCGGCCTCCTCCTCGAGGAGCAGGGCTCCGACGTCGAGCACCAGGATGGGGTCGCCCGTGCCGATGATGGCGGAGCCGGCGAAATGGCGACTCTCGCGCAGGACCCGGCTCAGCGGCTTGAGCACGATCTCCTGCGCGGCGACCAGGGCGTCGACGGCCAGCCCCAGCCGGCGGTCGCCGCGGCCGATCACGACGACGGGGAACGGGGAATCCGCGGTCTCGGGCAGATCGAAGAGCGCGCGGAGCCGGAGCAGCGGGATCTCCTGCTCGCCGGCGACGAACGCCTCCGCGCTCAGCACCCTCTTGACGTCCGCCTCGCGGACCGACGCGATCCTCTCGATGCCGGTCATCGGTACGGCGTAAACGCGGCCGCCGACCTCGACGAGCAGCGTCTTGACGACCGCGAGCGTCAGCGGGAACTCCATGCGGAACGTCGCGCCCTTGCCCGGGCGCGTGGCCACCGAGAGCGACCCGCCGAGCGCCTGCATGTTCCGCTTCACGATGTCGAGGCCGAGGCCCCGTCCCGAGATCGCGGTCGGCTCCTGCGTCGTGCTCACGCCGGGCGCGAGCAGCGACAGGAACTCGTCGTCCGGCTTCTCCGGCGCCGGGTAGCCGCGCCGGGCCGCGGCGCGCCGTATCCCCTCGACGTCGACGCCCGCGCCGTCGTCGGCCACCTCGATCACCGCCGCCTCCTTGGTCCTCATCGCGGCGACGCGGATCGTGCCCTGAGGCGGCTTGCCGCCGCGCGCTCGCTCCTCCGGGGTCTCGATGCCGTGGTCCACCGCGTTGCGCAGCAGGTGCAGGAGCGACTCGCTGATCTCGTCGGACGCGGCGCGGTCGAGCTCGATGTCCCCGTGCTCCTGCTTGAACACCACGTCCTTCTTCTGCTGCTTGGCCAAGTCCCGCACGAGGCGCGGAAAGCGGTTGAAGATGAACTTGACCGGCAGCATGCGCGCCTGCGTCACCTGATACTGGAGCTCGGACACGAGCCGGTCCAGCGCGTCCACGGAGGCCGAGAGCTCCGGATCGCGCGACGCCCGCCCGAGCTGGTCGAAGCGCATCTTCACGACGAACAGCTCCTCCGCCAGGTTCATCAGGAGGTCCAGGCGCTCCACCTTGACCGGCAGCGTCTCGGACCTCGCCGAGACGGCCGGGCCGCCCGCGGCCGGGAGCGCGACGCTCGGCCCCGGCGCGCCCTCGGCGAGCAGCCGCAGGTCGTGGATCAGGGGGGCCGCGTCGGGCTCGGGGTCGTCCCTTTCCACCGCCCGCAGGGACTCCGCGAGGGCGTCGAAGCAGCGGAAGAGGAGATCCGCGCGCCCGGCCAGCGGGTAGGCCCCCTGGCGCAGGCCGTCGAGCGCGTCCTCGAGCGCGCGGGCGAGGGACGCCGTCCGGTCGTATTTCATCATCCCCGCCATCCCCTTGAGGGTATGGGCGGCGCGGAAGATCCTGTTCAGCGGCTCGCTCCTCTGCGGAGCCCCTTCCAGCTCGACGAGGGCGGCATTCATCGTCTCGAGCCCCGCCCAGGCCTCGCCGAGGAATGCTTCCTTTTGGGATTCGCTCATGGTTTCGGCCTAGCCCAGGAACGCCGCCACCACCTCGCGGAGCTGGGCTTTCTCGAAAGGCTTGACGACGCAGCCCTTGGCGCCGGCCTTCAGGCACTCCGCCACGACCGCGTCCCGCGGGCCCAGCGCCGTGATCATCACCACCTTCGCCGCCGGGTCCTCCGCCATGATCCGCCGCAGGACGTGAAGGCCCGTCTCGTCTCCCTCCGGCATCACGACGTCCAGCAGGGTCAGGTCGGGCCGCGCCCTCTCGAACTGCTCCAGACTGCGCAGACCCGAATCGGCCTCGACGATCGCGTACCGGCCTTCGAGCGCGTCCTTGATCGCCGTCCGCATGAACAACGAGTCGTCGGCGACGAGAATCTTCTTCACGCGCCCGCGGACGCGGCCCCGGCGGGCGCCGGCTCGGCCAAGACCTTCGCGAGATCCAGCAGCGCGATCAGGCGTCCCTCCCGGATCACGACGCCGGTCACGTAGTTCTCCTCGACCCGGAGCCCCGTCATGGGCGTGGTCTTGATCTCGTTCTCCATGATCCGGAGGATCTCGGTCACCTCGTCGACCGTGAAGGCGAAGAGGGTCTTCATCTGCGCGGTGATGATGATGTGCTTCGGCTCCAAGGAAAATTTTTCCCTGAGCGAGAAGCGGGCCTTCAAGTCGATGACCGACGCGACCTCGCCGCGCACGTTGATCATGCCGCGGATCGACCGCGGGGCGCCGGGGACCGGGGTGACCGGCACGGCGCGGATGATCTCGCGGACCTCGTCGATGGGGATCGCGAAATCCTCCTCGGCCAGCTTGAAGATGACGAACTGGACCAGTCGCGCTCCGCGGGACGGCGCCGCGCTCTCCGCAGGCATGCTCACTCCTCCTCGGCGGCTTCGTCGACGGGCGCGGCCACCGCGGTCCCTCCGACCTTGAAGCGCCGCAGCGCCGTCCGGAGCTCGGTGGCCAGCGTCGACAGGTTCTGCGCCGAGGCCGACATCTGCTCCATGGCGGCGGTCTGCCGCTGGATCGACGTCGACATCTGCTCGGCGCCGATGGCGGCCTGCTCCGAGGTGCCGGCGATCTCCTCGGTCGTCTTCGAAACCTGCTGGGCCGCCGCCGCCTGGTCCGCGGTGCCGGCCGAGATGTCCTTGGCCTTCGTGGTGATCTCCTGGGCGCCGGTGCCGATGAGGTCGAGCGTGCCGAGCGCCTGGTTGATGATCTCGATGGACTCGGTGACCTGCTGGGTGCCCGTGATCATGCCCCGGACGACGCCGGAGGTCGACTCGGCGATCAGGTTCACCATGCCCTCGATCTCGGTCGCCGCGCGCTTGGTGCCCTCGGCGAGCTTGCGGATCTCGTCGGCGACGACGGCGAAGCCGCGTCCGGCCTCGCCGGCGCGCGCGGCCTCGATGGCGGCGTTGAGCGCCAGGAGGTTCGTCTGGTCGGCGATGTCCTTGGTCGTGCCGACGATCGCGGCGATCTCCTTGGCGCGCTTGTCGAGGCCTCGGACGGTCTCGGTGTTGCCTTTGACGATCTCGTCGATGGCCTTGAGGCGCGCGGCGGCCTGCTTGCCCGAGTCGCTGCCCCTCTGGGCGAGCTTGCCGGCCTCCGCGGTCGCCTCGGCGGCCGCGCGGGCGTTGGCCGCGCCCTGCTGGATCGATTTCGACAAGCCGGCCACGATCCGCGTGCTGTACTCGAGCTTCTTGGACTGATCCTTCGCGCCGATGGCGATCTGCTGGGTCGTCTTGGAGACCTGCGAGAGGGCGACGTTGACTTCCTGGGAGGACACCGCCAGCTGGCTGGCGCCGCCGGCGACCTTGTTGGAGCTGTCGCGCGCCAGCCGGGTCAGCGCGCCCAGGTCGTCGAAGGACTTGTTGAGCGCGTCCGCGAGCGTGCGGATGTCGCCGCGCGTCGAGATCGAGACTCTCTGCGACAAGTCCCCTTTCGAGAGCGCGATCGCGAGGCGGAGCACCTCCTGCACCGGCGTGGCGATCGAGTCGATGAGCGCGTTGAGCGTGTCGACGATGCCTTTCCAGCTGCCCGACACGCCCTCGACCTTGGCGCGCTCGGTCAGGTTGCCCTCGGTGCCGGCGACCTGGGCGACGCGCGAGACCTCGCTGGCCAGCCGGTTCAGGTCGTCGACCATCTTGTTGATCGTGTTCTTGAGCTCGAGCACCTCGCCCTGCACGTCCATCGTGATCTTCTGGGTGAGGTCGCCCTTGGCCACCGCCGTCGTGACCTGCGCGATGCTGCGCACCTGCGTGGTCAGGTTGTTGGCCATCGCGTTCACGTTGTCGGTGAGCCCCTTCCACACGCCGGCC